>Ga0209589_1012246_pt1 | contig 11720 bp, 7 predicted proteins | sample CowpeawhiteBW_FD_187525 | JGI IMG/M metagenome (GOLD analysis project Ga0209589, IMG submission 187525) | Root nodule microbial communities of legume samples collected from California USA - Cow pea white BW (SPAdes) (version 2) | ecosystem: Host-associated > Plants > Roots > Nodule | place: USA...
ACATAAAAAAAAGAAAAAACTTTATACTTGTGTATATCAGTTACTTTTCTTCTGGACTTCTGTATGAACGTTCCAAATTCTTGTATGACGAGAAAAAACAAGTATTATATATTTTTGAATGTTCTAAAATTTGAAGAATACATCGTGTATGTCAAAGTACGATGGATATGATGAAAATGTTGAATTCATCGTGTTTGCATAGTGTTGAGAGTACTCCACCCTATTGCATTTGAGAGTCTCCTTTGCTAGAGGATTGAATCATCTCCTCTAGCCACCTTCCCCTAGCTTTCTCTTAAGCTAAACCTTCAAACACCTTAGTTTGAACCAATGCTTAGCAAGAGCCTTAAACACTTGCTTCCATTTCCTTCTATGGATCATGTCTACTTCATGGAGCTTTCATCCATTCCGCACCAAGAGCTCCACCAGCTAGACTGTTCAACTCGCGTTGAAAATGTAAAACGAGCCAATTTGACTTGTATTTTGCAAGCCAAGTCCGGATCAGACCTAAATGGGCTGGTTCGACCTGCATTGCCACCCTTAAAAAGAAGCCCACAAATCCAACATTTGAGTGAAAGAAGAAGGTTACTTTTTCTTGCACCTCCTTTTTTATTAATGTACCTCCAAAAAACTTAATATACCCCTTTTGCTCCTAATTAAAATTATATTAAAAAGGCTAAATGATATATTAAAAATTTGGGAGTGTGGTGGTTCTTGGGTGGGAAACAGCTGAAATGCGGGTTTTTTTCATGGAGTCATTATTAATAATAAAATACATATTTTTAATTCACTACTTAAATATAAATAATTAGTTTGTTTATTTAGTTATAATATAAATATTATTATTATAAATAAAGTGTTTCAGGATAAATTCTTATACTATGAATTTATAATGAATTGAATACGGTGTAAATTCTCTTTATATAATATAAATTTATTTGATAATATATTGTAGACACTAAATAGGCTCACAAACAAGATAGTTAAAATCGAATTAAGATAATAAATAGGATTGTAAAGGGTTCACATAAGTGAAATTGTAACAGATTTCAATTTTTTATAATATATATATATATATATATATATATATATATATATATATATATATATATTTTTATTTATATTTATATAATTATTCAATTTTATAAGGAATAAACTTAGTTTATCTTTTGAAATTTTAAATAACATGTATAAAAATAATTAAAACATAGAAATATGAAAAGAATTAAAATAAAATAACAAATGGAAAATAAGTCAAAAGAAACGATTTGTTATCGGTCTTTATAAATAGTATTAATATAAATTTCTTTATATAAGAAATAATAAATACTAATGTTATAATTAATAAATACGAGAAGTAATAAATACAAATGTTATAATTAATAAATATTAAATGTTATCATGTTTTAGGTTTATACAAAATTGAGAAATTATAATTGTATTAAATTTTAATTGAAGAGTGGTGCAGTTATATTTTAATTGTATTAATTTTTTATTGATAAATAAATTTTAATTGTATTAATATTTAATTTAATTAAGTGAGAGGTGGTTGTGTGACTGAGAACACATATACCAATGTAAAATTTTAATTATTTGCCAAATGATATCCATAGGTAGTGCAACAGAATTCAAACACAAAAATGACGATTTACACGATTTTACAATTTTTGTCGACAATCCTACCAATCCTACTGTATCACGATTATGAGTGAGATCTGACTCGTAAATACTATATAAAGCGTATAAACTTACGATGTTACGATTTAAATCTCAATTTTGACTACCTTGCTCACAAAAATATGACTTTTACAAATTTACAATCTATTTAAAAAATTATTTACAAATATTCAAACTTATATAAAAAGGAGACCACAAATCCATTATAGGAAGAAAAAACCAAGATAAAAGAGTCCATCTTAAATTGGGCTAAGCCCATTAGGATTGAACATGTACACAAAATGATTTAAAACCCTAATTCACACAATATTTGGATGCGGCCATCTTCAAGTGTGTCAACAAGAAGTAATCTAATACTATAAATACACAAGAAATGATGAACACTAAGAGAGTACAAGAAGAATCTTACATACCTATAAAGGTTTTTAGATAGTGGTATACTAGTTGTCCATTTGATGTCGGTGGAGAACTTGTAACCCACAAATATAGTACGTGATGATTAGGTTAAATTGTAACTGTGATTGGTGTATCACCAATCATGTCAGTTTTATTTATTTTCTTTAACTTTGACTCTAGTTTTAATACAATTTTATTTACTTTTTATTATTTTCAAACATATTCATTTTTGAAGAACAAAATTTTCGTATGTAAGATTTTTTTAGTAATTGTTGACGATGGTTGAAAATTTTGTAAGTGGTTGGTAGGAGTAGGGTGGTGGAGAAAGAACTAATAAAAGTGTGTATTTTATTTATCATCATAATTTTTTTTTTCTTATTTTGACCATTCTTATGTAATTAAGTATGTTTCTTGTGTAGGTACTCATATGAGCTCACCTCTTCTCCGACAATATTTTTTTAAAATAAAATCAAATGTAAGTTGATTGATGGATGATAGGTGATTGTTGAGATAACTCAAATATATGCATATACCTACTTACTATATTTTTTGTAATGAGTTAAAATGGATAAATGTTTTATTTAGAAGAACACATTCTTTCTTCGCACAATATTATTTATAGATATATTTAATATACCATTTGCTTGATATTTAATGTAGAAGAACACACCCTTCTTTTATTCATATTTAGCCCATATTTATCACCAATTAAATTGTTATTTTTGTTCTCATATTAAAGTATCAAATATGAAATAGGAATTAAAAACATATTAATTTTTTTTTTAATTTTATGTAATGTACAAAAGATCTCAATAGTGTAGAAATAATGATAATTAACACTAACATTAAGTTTTTTTTTTAATTTATATTACATATTTCAAATAGTAAGATTTGTGAAGTTACATAGTAAATATATATATATATATATATATATATATATATATATATATAGTATGTATGCATGTATGTATGTAGACTTTGCATATAATACTTTTTAAGTGAAATATATGTTATGGGCATAATGGTGAACAACACCTCCTCAACCATTGTCATAACTTCATGTTGTCGTTATCATCCTCATCACATGAATCTTCAATATCAAAATCTACATGAAGGAGAAATAAATATTATTTACCAAATTATGGTCGTGAATATGAATATGACCATGTGAATTATGTCTTTGAAGATTCATGAGATGAGGATGATTACGAAAATATCAAGTGCAAAAATAGTTAAGGATTCAAATGTAAACCATTAATGCCTATAACATTGTTTTAGATATATCGATAAATGTCATGGCTATGAATGAAGTGAAAAGAAGAAAAAAAGTTATACTTATATGTAAGTTGGGTGGGTTTTGCCAATTAGGAACTTATACTCATTTAAGTAGAATATTTTGAGAATCCTTTCGATTGAGAAAAAGAGATTCTAGTAAAACATCTTAGTTTGAAAGACATTCATAAGGACTATATTACTGACATGGTAAAGTTGATTCATGTCTAGTATACATTTTTGTAAGTATTTTACTTGTAAAATTTTATGTAATGTAATATGTATGACATTTTTTTTTTGTTAATAGCCCTCATGATCAAGTAAACTTTTCTTTTTCTTGAATTGATTGAACAAACAAAAACATGTATTGGTATATAACTTGTGTACGAAGTGAAGACAATGTAAATATGAATTGAAATAAAAAATATATGTGTTGGTAAGACCAAGAAAAACACAATTGTGCACATCCTTAATTCTAAGGATGTTGCATATCAATATCTTGATTTAATACATTATTGGTGTTCTCAGAAGAAAAAGATATATAATGCAAAACATATATACTCACATTGCACAATAATTAAGAATCTTCCAAAACATATTAATGAGATAATGTGTCTCTTTTAGTGTTATCTCTTATCACATTTGTTTTATTCATTTTCTTATTCAATCTATTTACAAATAAGATGGTTATTCAATCTAATTCTCAAACACAAATTTATGTTGGCACTCAAACTTAAAAAGATGAATATCGTTGTTGTGATTAATGGAGTTTTATTTTCAATTTGTATGTTTTAAAATAAAAAGACACATGGTTTCATTGCCATAACTTTTTCAAAATGGCTTAACATTATAAAAAGAAGTCATACATAACCAATAAGTCATGACAATATCCTCAAATCATATAATGTGAATTCCTTTGTTTAAAGTAGATATCCGTGCTTGCTATTTTAAAGGAATCATGGATAAAGTTAAACTAAAACTTGATTCCTAAAAAGGAAAACTATTATCTTCAATGGGAAAAGAGTCCAACTTGTAAATATTATCATAGTAGATATGTTGTTATATGGGTTCTAGATTTATGCTTAGCCTATGTCATTCTTTATTTGAGTATAATTTTCTTAAAATTATGTTTTCTTTATTAAAGTATAAGTTTCTCATATAAGTTTGTTTGTGATTTTTGATGTTTGTATCTTTTTCTTTTAATAAAACTTTAATATGTTGCACATGCATTTTATATTTTTTATTTAAAATGTATGTTTTAATGCTTTATCCTAGGCGTGACAAAATGGGACTAGCTTAGCCCGTTTTAACTCAGTTCGTCATTGGATTGCCAAAAAAGGGCTAGACTGGGATGGTCTGCCAAATGAAAACAGGCTAAAACGCATAACCCTACCCATAATGAGGTGGGTTGGATCGCTAGTTTTGATTTACTTTTTTACTAATTTGATTATTGAGGCCCAATTTGAGATTTTTTTTTTCTTGTAAATGCAAGCCTAGTTCAAGTGTCTTGCGTTTCAATAAATATTTTTGTTTTATCTTCATGTGTACTAAGCAAGTATTATCATCATGTTTCGTAAAGCTACCAAGTAGGACAAAGATTCTTATGAATTAAAGCCAATAGTAGAAATTAGGTTGTGCAATAGCAGATATTACTAGAATTTAACAGAACAGAAAATTCATCAACATGAATTAAGATTACAACTAAGTGTGCAAACTCTTCTTGTTGTTCCCATTCTTTTCCACTTCCATCACACTTTTAGTGTGCAATCATCTTCACAATCACGCTCTTCTCTGCTACCACCTCATTCGTAGGTACTATACATTTTCTCTTCTCATTCTCCTTGCAATTGGGTCTCTATCATTTTTCAAACTTTTTTTTCTCATTCCTGTTTACCCTTATCTCATGCAGACAAGTATAATAAAAAAATGATTAAAAATATGGCAAAATCAAAAAAGGCTCAACACATGTTCGTGAAAATAAGGGAAAATTGAAATAGTGCAAAATGCGAAATGTGCCTAAATGTGAAATAGGGAAAAATGTGAAACTTACTCCTCGAGTCATGGTGGTCATTGCCTTGGAACTGATGTTCTCCGTCAAGGCGTTGGCTCACATCTGTGACGATGCTGTGTTGTTGACCCAAGACACACTTGTCCCACACTTCTGGTGGTGGCTGCTTCGTGGATGTCGTGGTGGCTAAGTTAATGAGTGTGCTTGAGTGTGAAAGTGAGATGAGATGAGAGTGTAAGTTCGAGATTTGAATGTCTGAGTAATAGAGCCTGCAAGTAAGTAAGTATAAAAAAAACACTACAACACACTTAAAAAAAAACAAAAGGGTTGCAAGCTGGCCTAATTAGACCCGTAGGCTGGCCCGTCAAGTTGACGAGTTGAGCGTAGCTAGTTAAAACGAGCTAGCATATTGAAATCTCTGTCCTGACTCGTCTATTTTTGGCGAATTGACCTACCGAACTTGACCCATTTTGTCATTTATACTTTATCCTATACTTTTATATTGTAAAAGAATTGTAGTTTTTATCTACACATATTACAAAATAGAGACACAACTTCCAACTAAAATTAAAAGTATAAGTAATAGTTGTTAGTAATTTTGGGTCATGCATATATATGATACATAATTAAATGTGTTAGGGCCATTATTTATTAAGCCAAATAATAAAGTGATCTGACTAAATTAAAGATTTGGCTACAAGCATATGTCATGAAAATAAATATTGTGTAGAGACCATATAGTAATTTCTAATTTGATGAGGGGCAAAATTAGAAATACTAAAACTTAAGTAATTAACAGTTTATAAGTGGTCATGGTCCAGAGAGCACCAGAGTCATAACATACTTTTCAAGTTCCTGTTCCTTTCTCTCTATCCCCATTAAGACCATTAAGAGAGAAAACCAAAGAGAAATAAAGGTGCTCTCCAAGAGGAAGATCACTGGGATCAGTAGTACTCTAAAGAAGGAAATATCATCGTTATGGCCAATTCAGGTACGCTTCCGTTTATTGTTTATAGCATGATTATCAGTATGAGATATTGTTTATGATTGTTTGTTAGAATCAATATTAGGATCATATTCTGGTTTTTTATGCTTACAATAGTTTGTTTGAAAAAAAAGATCATTGATAAACTATTAACCATCAATTATGAGGGTAATAAGTATTTATAATTTGAATAACATATTCATTTATTCATATTTTTTAATTGCTACTGTGAGTCTTTTTTAACATAACACATTTTTTTCTTATTACTTAAATTAAAGGTGTAGAATGAATATATACTTTATAAACGAAAAAAATAAAATATAAAAAAAAACAATTAGCTTGTTTTCAAAATTAATATTATTTTTATAATACATACAACAAGAAGACAATTTTAAAATCAAAACAATTCATTATAATATTAACTAAATTAAATACTATTTTATAAATTAAAAGTTATTATTATCTAACATAGTGTTTCATATAAATTAAAATTGTAATTATTACGTCATGTTAAATTAAAAACTACTCTAGAAGGGACATTTCCATCTCCAAATTCAATTTCTAACACTCTTTTGACTTGAGTTGATTTAGAAGTTAAGAAATTTTTATGACTAAAATTCATCTTTAATATAGTTATTAGTAAATATATCGTATTATTTACCAACATTTTCTATTTTTAGACCTTCCTCTCTAATTTAAGTTAATATTAATTATATTATACATTGTTTACTTACAATATTTAGTTTTTCGTTTTTTGATTTTAGAATTTCTAAGTTATTGGTGTGATTAAATTTAGTCTTGAAAACCTTTTAAGAATATATCTATTTGATGTTATCATTATTTTCACTAAACTTCAATATTTTCAAACTGATATATACCTCATACATCTCCACGAGAATAGATAATAAATAGAGGTGTATACTCAAATCAATTTATAGTAACACTTTCTTCTTTTTATTTTTTTATGTTTGTTTTTCAAATTTACCTTTTAAATAAAATTTATTTAAATTAAAATAATTAATTTTTTAATTTATTTAAAATTAACCATGTTTTTAAATTTAACCATATTTTATTTAAATTAAAATAATTAATTTTTTAATTTATTTAAAATTAACCATGTTTTTAAATTTAACCATATTTTTTTAAATTTAACCATTTTTTAATTATAACACTACCTATAAAATAAATGAAAACTATTTCAATAAAATTATATACATTATTTATATTTAATTTTATAATAATAATAATATATTAATTTTTATTATCGTAAAAAAAGAGAGTAAATATACACATGCATAATGCATACATTTTTACTAGTTTTATTTCTAAGATTTTTGTTTAGAAGAAAACATTAAAATTAAAAATCATTATACCTTACGTTATTTTAAATGTTATAATTTCTTTTAAAAAATAAGTTTTAAATTAAAAGGATGTGAAATTCCACTAAATAATTTTCCACCTAAAAAGAAATTTTTGTTTTTAAAATAAGGCATTGAACTTGAATCATAATTATTTATTTAAATATTTTATATAAAATTATTATTAATAAAATGCCAATTCTTTTGTATTTTTGTTTACACTCACTATTTAAATATAAAGAATTAGTTTTCTTATTTAGTTATGATATAAATAATATTATCATCTTATCATTATTGTAAATTGAATGTTCAGTTCAAAGTAGCACAAATGTTTATACCATCAAACAATACAAATGAATTTGATATAAGTTTCCTCTAACAATACACATTTATTTGTTAATATCTAAAAGCAATTAAGTCAACTAAGTGAGTATATTATCTATTTAACAAATTTTCTACAAATATTTCAATTTATGTCAAAAGAAGCACACAAATCCAACATTTGAGTGAAAGAAAAGAAGTTCATTAAAATTATTTTAAAAATCCTAAATTATATATTCTTCGCCCTTGTTTCTTCCTTCTCAGTGCCGCATTGTGAATATTAAAAATATTTTCTGAAAATATATTTAGAAATGTGTTTTTCAATGTATTTTAGATTATTTATTTTGTAATATTTTTTATCCAGAAATATATTTTGGGATGGATATTCCAAAATATATTAAAAAACACATTTCGGATTACTATTTTAAAAAATATTTTGGATGTATTATGAATTATTTAATCTAAAAGATATTTTCAAATTTAGAAATATCTTATTACATAATCTGAAATAGAATTTTCAAAAGTATTTCTGATATCCGATTCAAAATATATTAAAAAATAGAGATGGAAAATAATTTTTACTTTTTTATTATAAATTTTAATGATGAACAATTTAAAGTTTACGGGTTTTTATGGGATGAGGAAGAAAAAAAAGAAGGTTTGAGAAGAAACCCAGGAAAGAAAATAGGCTAAAAGAATGGGTCTTGAACTGGGTCAGGCCCATCAAAATTTAAAATCTTGATTCAGACAACCGTTGAATGAAGCCGTTTTCTGTTGCAACAACAACAACAATTACCTATCTAAGGCTATAAAATAAGATCCCAAAAAATAAAGATAACCACGACTTTATTTGTTTTAAAAATAATGGATATCATGGAAACATAATTAAAAGTAACTTTGTTTTGATTAAAAGAAAAAAGAAAAAATATTATGAAAATTTATAATTTGATAAATACAAAAATTTTAAAAAATTATAAAATGATTAGATTATTTTTATTATTATAAACTAATTATAATAAATTGTTAAATTATAATTTTATTATTAATATTAATCATATTATTGTTACTTTTTGTTATTACTTTTAATATTTTTAATATAATATATTAGTTATATATAATTGATAATTAATTATTATGTTAGTATATATATATATATATATATATATATATATATATATATATATATATATATATATATATATATTGAGAGAGAGAAATTGTCAATAAGTTCAAAAATTCATTTTTTTAACACTACAACAAAAATAACTTTAGACAACATTAATGTGGTCTAAACATTGTAAATGCAATATTTGTTTAGATGTGGCTTAAAAACTATCTTAAGCAATATTTATATAAATGTCGCTTTTAAAAAGTGTGGGCTAATCTATAAAAATGTGGTTTAAAATACACTAAAAATTAAAGCTTTTAGATTAGAAATATTCCCTCTCTTCTCTTTTGACTGAAAATACAAAACTTAGTTCCAAAAATGCAAAAATTTGAATTTCTTCCCTCCCTTTGACTTTAGACTAAAATGCCAATAACTCACAGTGTTGAAAATGTGAAGGTTTCCAAACACATACATCAAAATTGTTGCCTTTTATGAGGATTTTAAGCAACAATTTTAAGATTGTTGTCGTACTGAAAACCGTGATCTATTACCTACAGCTACAATCACCTAGACTATACCTAAAAAATTGTTGTTTAAACTTTGGCCCATGATTTTTGTGGTTTAACTCACAATTTTGTATTGTTGCCTAAAGCGATTTTTTTGTTGTAATGTAATTTATAACCCTTATTATTTTAAAGAAGATAGGATATTAATCACATTAGTATAATTGGTATATTTAAAAAAATGGTTTGTTATCAACACATGTACCATGTCCTTTTCTCATTCTATTTACTTTAATGATTTTTTTTTTATATTGTAGCATTGTATACTTGAAAAGGTAGATAAGAAGATTTAGATGATAATAGAATTTGTATGGTATAACCAAATGCCTTTAAAAACTCAGACGGAAAAACTATGGTATGTATAGATATGCTATTGGCAATTGTATTCTTACCGAAAAAGAATGAGAATTAAGTTTCTTTTTTTATTATAGGGTATTTATAGTTGTCGGTATCATGGAGGAAAGAATGTACCAACAACCAAAGATATAAAAATATGCAATAGAAATAATTTTTTCAAATTTAAAAGAATCTATAAGGAACAACAACAATCATCATAAAAGAGAACATCAATATTTTATTATAGGAAAATCATATCTCAATATGAGAAGTAAAAATCTACGGACACTAGCCCATCAATCAAATTCTACTAAGATCAAATATGGGTACAAGCAAGTTAAGTTAAAAGCACAAACAATGGCCTACAACCAACCAATACATCTAAGTAATAATGCTCTTAAGTATGAAGAACAAATAAAGAAAAAACTAGAACAAAGCAATAGTACAAGACTGATTTTAAACACATATATCTTTTTTAATTCACGATCCCAACGATAAAAATAACAATAATTTATAAGTTATTGGTGTGATTAAATTTTATTTTGTTGAAAGCCCTCTGACAATATATTTATGTGGTGATATTTTAAGTTATTCTTATTTTATTAAATTTTAATATTTTTAAAATGTTGTAGCTCACAAATCCAAACAAAAATAGACAGAGATGTATATCTAAATTAATCAATACTTCCTTGTTAGCATCATTATTATTATATTAATATTTAAAAATTTTAAGACTTTAATAGTTATTGTATCATGCATTATTAAATTTTATAATCTTGAAAGTAATTGCATGAAATCATTTTTTATCTAAAAATCTCATCAATAATTTTAATTAAGGCATGAAACTTGTTTATTTTTAAAAAATTATGATAAGTATCATTATTAGCTTTGACATGTGATCATATAAATCAATCCATTATAAAAAAGAAGAGAAAACTGATCTAGAATGTATGATTTATGCATATGAAATCTATGGTTCTACTTCCTAAAATTAATTTTAATGAATAGAAACTATCTATGGATTCATGATATGTGTAAACAAACCTATTTGAACATATTCTAAACTTTAAAAATACTCAAAACACTATAGGACAACAATTGCAAAAATTGTTTGATAAAATGCTTAAGAGAAAACCTAATATGAACAAGTATTTAATGGAATGTCACAATGAAATAAGAACCTAATTTATGCATGTTTGAATGATGAAACAACTTTACATACCTAAATTTTACCAAAATATGAATGTGAAACTCACTAGAAACTTTAAAAATCACAAAAGCACATTGGAAACTACCAATTGACAAACATGGCAGCAAAGTCAATTTTAACTTCTTTTCACATATTATGAAAATTTTTATTTAAATGCAAACTCAAAGCTATGTGCATCGTAAATGCATGAGACACATTTGAATCACTAAAATAATGCATATGAAATGTGTGAAAACGGAAAACAAAGCTAAAAACCCATGATCAATGCCTAAATTGAAAATGACAACACCTATAACTAATGCTAATGTAACAAAAACTTTAAATCCTATTTTATGATGCAACATCGGTTAAATTGAGTATTAAAGATGAAAACATGTTTATTTTGATCCTAATTGACTAATGGAACAAAGAATTCAATAAGAAAATAACTAGAATTAAAAATCCTAATTCTAACCTAAACAAGAAAACTAAAATAACTAAAACAACTGC
>Ga0209589_1012249_pt1 | contig 11717 bp, 8 predicted proteins | sample CowpeawhiteBW_FD_187525 | JGI IMG/M metagenome (GOLD analysis project Ga0209589, IMG submission 187525) | Root nodule microbial communities of legume samples collected from California USA - Cow pea white BW (SPAdes) (version 2) | ecosystem: Host-associated > Plants > Roots > Nodule | place: USA...
GGTGTGCAGTTCAGCCAAGAGTTCAACAGACGAGACCACCTGAATAAAGATGATTGATCACGAACATCAGCAGCAACCCACCCATAGCCGCCTTTGGCCGGCCAGTTACTCTCCTCCAACTCTTCGGAAGGATCCTCTCGAACCTCCCTCACTACCTCCATCGACATCCCGCTCGTAACAACTCCAGAACTCGTACCCTCTCCGCCAAGTCGCCCATCCTTACTTCTATCTGACTCAGTACTTTCACTACTACTAGACGAAGACACGATACCACTACTGGACATACCTGATTTCATTTTTTTTACGAGAAGATGTCGGTCGAAATTGAGGACTAGTCGGACACTTTAACGCGCACAAGGTCTTTAAATTCAAAATTCACAAATGAAACAAGTAACCCCTCATCCATTTGCAAACACATATTTATAGCCCACAATCCCAAACGACAAACCTCTTCCCGCCAAAACCATACCACAGACCAATCGACACCATAATTGCAAAAGATATGACACTTCAAAATGACGGTGCCAAAGCTTTTTCGATTTGACCAACTGACACCCTTTCACCTACCTTCTAACAGTTACAAATTCTAAGCCTTAACACTGTTCACACACTTAAAGGCTGGGAGACTAGTGTATCACACCTAACCGGTTCCGCTAGCTTATCAACACATATCATCCTTAACCGACAACCCATATCGGACAAGGCTGGGAGACTGGTGTACCGTACCTAGCCAAACTCGACCAAGTAAACAGTGTACATATTGAGACCGCCAAGTACCCAGGCTAGGCCAAGTTAGCCTAACTTGTACCAGTTTTAACCTAACCTAAATGTCTAAGAGGACAACCTGCACCTCATATCACCAACAAAAGTCATCTAGGCAAGTAGTCGGTCTAGACCGACCACTCGAGCATATCTGGTAAGGTTAGGGCCCAGGCCGACTACTCCAATAACTTAGCGAAAATCGAAGCCCCCGCGTTCAATAGGTCTCAAGGGCCTAGGTTAGGGCCCAGGCCCACTCATGGCCCAAACTAGAGCCCAAGTCAAGGCCCAACCTATGAAATGGTCAAATGTCATTAATGCTCTATAAATACACGTGGACCCCATCATTTAAAGGTACGCATTCATTAATCACTGATTTTGACTCTCTAAGACCTTTGACTGACTTGAGCTTCAGAGACTCTCCTGCAGGTAACCCCCCTGGGTTCAAGCCGACATGTATCAACTGGGAGGAGGCCAACTAAGGAGATAGCGGACTACGTGATAAGGTGACGCTTGTGCTTAACCTATCTTATTTGTTCCCTCCAGGAACACTAAATAACAATAAACTCCAACATATAATGTAGTAAAAGGTAGTTTAATACATGATCCAACATAAAACCAAAATAAAATTAGTTCTAAATACATATGCAAGTTTTAAAAGTTATCATACAATTAAGTTGAACTAATGTTGATGTGGACTACCATCAATATAATGGTCTACAACGTCATCTCCGTTGCTAGGAGGATCAGAAGGTCTAACATATGCAATATGATTAATGAACTAACATGTAATATTTTATTTAGTAGTCAAGCATCGGGTAATAACATTTATCACACAATTTCTTTCGATGAGCATGAATAAGATGAAATGCCAACTTAATAAATGAAAAACTCACCTCTAATGTAAATGCACAACTCCTATAAAGAAGCTGATTTCTCAACGCATAATGTTTTTTTACCTCTTGACTCTATAACATAACCATTTTTTTAGGGGAAAACCTATTAATTTCTTTAACTTTTAATTAATCTGATTCTATCTCCATAATTTATTATGAAGAGTTTAATGATATATATATATATATATATATATATATATATATATATATATATATATATATATAATTTATTTAATAAGTTATATACACTTTGACACATTGCAGAAACTTCGGTCAATGCTACTGTTAAATCTCACTTTCTTATTCACGTATAGAAAATTTTGTATAACTCCTAAATTATTTACTAATTCATTGCATAACTTAATTTTCAAAGACAATATAATTTTTAAGAATACGTAGTTTTTCATTATTAGAAATTTATTAAATGTCAATAAGATAATATAAACAAATTTCAACAAGAGAACTAGTTAAATATTCCTTCTATAAAAAAATATTGAACATGTTGTTTAATTAAGTTTTCCATCTAATAAAAACTAGTCCTAACTCATGTAATTATGCATTTATAAAGTAGTGTCATATCATGGCCTACAATTAATGTTTTCATGAGCAAGTTCTATACCATTACTTTGGATCTAACTTGTGCCCTTTACAACATGTCCTATGTATTAGCGATCACAGGTTCATTTGTATAACAAACAAAAGCCAAAGAAAAGCAATACTCGAGATAAACCATCTGCTAGTGGTACGAGAAAAAGAGTATTTTCCTATGGAAGTAGGCTGGTATTCCTAGGGAGAAAATATAAACTACAAATGTAACAACAGAAAAGAGAGGGACCTCTTGAGTAATTGAATCCGTTGTCATTAAATATATAAAAAGAGAAAAAAGTTATTCTATTTCCATTTTTTCCTATTACTCTAAAAGGGTTTATGTTTACAACGGGCAGGTCAGGGCTGCGACAGCGTGATCTAGATGTTAAGGTGCTTCAAAATTAGTTCAAGTTGTTCTCCTGCATGAACTAGACTGGTGGCATATGTGCCAAGTGTTTGAATAGGCCAGCTAACACCGTAACAGGAACAACATGTTACCAACCAATTTAAGGCCACAAGTTGCCAAATCTAGCAACAGGTAGGGGACTCGACTGAATCAAGGAAATAAAAACTGCCAAATTGCACCGCTTCACAACACTAATAGTGCGCACCTCGCCTATGCTTGATCCAGCTTTTGAAATGGTGCCAACGATAATAATTGCACCGCCAATGAACCAAACCAATTAAAGGCAGCACCAAGGTCTGAAGCACACAGAAGAAGTAATTCAAATTGAGGTAAAACGCATGTTAACAACACAGATTAGAAAAGAAAAATGACAAAAAGGACTGACCAAAAACACTTGAACATTTAGACAAACACACGGTCTGTAGAAAGTAATGCCACTATACAAAAGAAGCATGCATTGAAGGCAAGCGCAGAAGGAAAAACCTTCAAGCAGAATTGGCTTAAAAGAAAGAAATTCCTACTGCATTAAAAGGAGATTGCGCCGATTAATGCAAGGAACATAATACTGGACAACACAACGACACACGAATCACAAACAGCAATGATCAACCCCTATCGTCCATCAAGACCTCATCAGAGAAGGTGACTCCAAGTCCATGGAAGTTGAAAATGGATTTTAAAGAGGATAAAAGCATGAAGTAGTGATTCTGAAAGTGCTTTAAATCACGTTTATAAGTGACCATCCTTCCTATATCATGCTCCTAGGCTAACTAAGTGTTTCTGATATATTTTTTCCTATAATTATATTTCAAACAACCAAAAGAGAGGTGAAAATGGATTATTCAATAACTACATCCTTCGATCTTATAAGTTCAAGCTTCCTGTGTATATGAAACCCCAACATAGAAAAAATACCCCAATGGGGGAAAACACTCCCCCAATGCAACATAAAGAAAATTCTAACATGTGTAAGCAGTAGAAAACAGACACGGAGGATGGATGTAGTATCTCGCAAAGTGAAAGAAAATGGAAACGGGGAGCATGAGTTCTGCTAAGCAAAATGAGGGTTGAAAATATAATAGGGCACACAGATGCAACTGATAAGTGAGTTTGGCTAGTGAAAATATAATAGGAAAAATAGAATAGAGTTTTCCAACATGAAAACGGGAATGGAGTTTGGCCAGAATACACAATAAACTCCACAAGCTATGACGAAAACAGAGTTGTTGACGAATTTACGTTCGTTCAAATAAGACTTCTTAAGTACCGAGGTCAATCCTTGCAAATATGTACTTGCAAAAGGTTTCAAAGAATACACAATTGTCTAAGGGTAAGTAAATAGAATCACTTAAGACACTAAGCACAAACAAACATAAACAAGACTCAAAGAAAGGAAAAAGATTAACATTAAAAATGGACCCCTAAATTGGAAAAATTTTAGAGACTTTGGTCTCATAGTTTGAAGCCACTACACGTCTAACTATGGGCCTAAAAGAAAGGTGAGAAAGCACTTAGAACTTTCAACACACTCACTTACTAAAATGTTGCAGTATAGTATGACAAAGGTTCTACTTAGAAGATGGGATTGAAAACCTTTGGCTCCCTAAGACACCTCAATAGTCCATAAGTTACAATTGAGAACTTAAAGAAATTTTGGGTCACCAAGAGTGGAATGGCCGATTTATAGGCAACATGGTCGGCCAAATGAAATGTAGATGCAACAAAGATGTAATGAAAATGTAGCTTGGAGGAGAAGCTTGATTGTAGGCCATGTGATGTAGAAGATGAGCCTTGATGACACCAAGTGGCATGTCACACTTTCCTTGCCAATGTCACACGCTCCATGCCACCATCATGCTCTCCTTGCTTTGCTCATGCTTAGCTTGCTTACCTCCAAGTGTAGAGGAATGCCAAGGATTCTCGGCCAAAACAGGAAATTGGGCTCAGCCCAATTGATCCAAAGTGTTCTAGCTTATTTTATTAAAGCAAAGCCTAAATAATGGCCCAATTTAAATCTGGACAACTTCCTTCATGCATCAACTCATATTTTAGACATTTCTTTAACTCATGTGAATAAAGTGAAAAGCCCATGAGTGACTTGATCATCTTGTGAGAGGCCCATGTGAATCTTCTTCATCATTCTTCTAGTGATTGGGCCTTGATGTGGGCTTAGGCTTGTTGAAGCACTTGAGCTTGGGCTTGTTGGGATCATAGCGAGATAAGGGGTCGATACTACTGCTCCCAAGGTGTTGAGAGAAGGTCTCCCTAATAAGACTTTGTACGAGGTGTGTGATTCAACGACTAAGAATCGCACAAGCATAGTTTTCATCTGGTTGCCTTCGCAAAAGATTGTATACAGGTCAATGTACCTTTTGGTGCATACCCTTTCTATAGAGAAACCATAAATTGGCTTGTCATACAGGGACATTGCTTCCTTTTGAAATTTGCAATATTTGGTAGGTTTTCTAGTAGAGAATGTCTACCGAACTACCTTGGTCGACCAACACCATTTTTACTACAAAGTACTCGACTTCCACCGTCATCACCATTGGATTGTCTTGGTTTGGATCCACGCCTTGAAAATCGACGTCAGTGAAGGTTATGGGCGAGATTCTCCTTCATCTATAGATGCAGGTTATTATGTTTACGGATTGTATATTTCTTAGGTGTCGCTTCCTTGTTGATGTCGTGGTTCCGCCACCTACGAATCCCTGGAAAATTGTATTGATGGTGCCTCTTAGTGGTGGCCTAATAGAGGACTATCCCTAGATTCCATACAAGAAGAACTTGAAGATGAACCTTTACAATTCAAAGGACCTATGACAAGGGCAAGGAGCAAGAGATTGGAAAATCACATCTATTCAAGACTCTTAATACTACAAGTAACTACAAGTGGAAATTCAAAGGATATGAAGATCATGGCTTGGAGCACTCTTGAAGGATAGTTATTAGGAAATTAATTTATACTTTTAAACTTTAGGTTTTCTTTTGGAAAATAAGTTATGTTTTTAGGCTTTGGGCTTTCTTTTATAAATTAGTTTATGTTTTGGTTTGGGCCTTCTTGTAGGGTTCTTAGGTTTTCTTAAACTCATGTACCTATATAGAGAGGTACCAAAAACTATTGTAGACACTTTTAGTCATATATTGAATTTGATTTCATTAAAGAAAGGGTTCTCTTTGTTCTTGGCTTAGGCCTCTGGTTTTTATCAAAGATTAACATCTTTGTGGCGAATCTTCACTTGACTTATCAATCTGTTAGATTGTGGCGTCCTCCATCTCTATCTTATTCCGCGTTCTTCTCTGATTTATTCGTGTCGTGCCTCTTGAGGATTCAAATTCAGAAACAAACATACTCTTTCCTGGATAGGATCATATCATCTAGTATCTAGAGCAAAGTTCTGGTTTGAATTTCCTTTTCTATGTTATTTTTCTGTCATATGAAAAAAAAATTACAATTTTTCAATGTCTGCTTTTTCTGTGTTTTGTTTTAAATTTTGTTTGTTTCCTTTGTAAAGAGTAAAACCCCTAAGGTTGTTTCCAATTTGGTTGAATTTTTTTTATTTGGCATTTTTTTTTCTTTTTTGTTCTCTATTTAAATTGTGTATTTCTACATTTTATTCGTGGAAATTATTTATTTTTGTGTTTGGGATTTGCAATTGCACTTACTTTGATTTACATGAGTATGAGGGTTTGAAGGATCAATTGTTTAAGTTTGTTTTTGTGTTGAACTGCAAAAAAAAAAACAAAAAAAAATAATATTGTGGATCAAAAAAATATAAAAGAAAGAAGGATCCAAAAAAAGGGAGTTTAACACAACTTTTATTGCAATTTTATTTGTGGTTTATTGATATCTACTTGCAATCAGTCTTTCTCTTAGAGTCTCCGTGTTGTATCATTTAAATCTCTTTGGTAGTCCTATTATTTTCTAATTTTAATTTTCTTGTTTTATGTCTTTAAAATTCCTTGAAGTTTTGTCTAGAGTTTTGAATTTTCTTTGTCCTCTTAAGTCAAGATTTAGATCTCGAAACATTCTTCACATTTTTTGTTCACTCTTTGCTTAAGCTAATAGAGTTCTTTGCACTAAAGACAATTTGAGTGGTAAAAGGCAAGAGAGTACGTTCAAGAAAAAGCCTATAAGTGTGATACACGAGTGGGAAATTGAGTGAAACACTTAGTAGAGTGGTGAGGTCCAAAAGAAAAAAAGATTATTATTGCTAACATTTGCTTGCAGGACATGACTTCTTTCCAGAATAGTGATCTTGTATCACCTAAGACTACGACACTCATGGTTGCACTTAATAAGCTCATATTACAAATGAATCAAATGCAACAACACAATCAACAACAGTTCGAAAGGCTCCAAAAGTCTAATGAAGATGTGAGCGTGAGATTAGAGGGGATGGAGAGAAGAAGAAGGAGACATCATGATTCAGACCATTCTTCTCATAATGATGAAGCAGAACATGTTGTTAGGCCACAGAGAGGCCAAAGATGAGAGGTATTTGGGAACCACATGCTTAGGAGGGACAATGATGAGGAGGAGCATGGTTTTAAGCCAAGGCAAGGCCAAAGACGAGAGGAGTTCGAGAACCACACACCTCGAAGAGATAAGATGTGGAGGAAGATTATAATTCCTAAATTTAATGGAGCTAATGACCCGGAAGCCTATTTGGCATGGGAAATGAAGCTTGACCAAATCTTCAACTCTTATGATTATGAAGATGATGATAAGGTGCTTATGGCTTCCTTGGAGTTTGAAGGCTATGCTATGAATTGGTGGAATCAAATCATCGTGGACATAGCTAGAAGAAGGCGGTTGCCAATTTCTACATGGGAGCAATTAAAGGTAGCTATGAAGGAAAGATTTGTGCCTCCTTATTATAAAAAAGAGATCTTCAACAAATTACAAAGACTTACACAAGGAAATAAAAGTGTTGAAGAGTATGTTCAAGAGATGGAGGTCACCTTGATGAAAGCTGAAGTGGAAGAAACATATATGGCTACAATGGCTAGATTCTTGAATGGATTAAATAGGAAGATTCAAGATGTGGTGGAAATGCACCATTATGAGACCTTGGAGGATCTTATTCACCAAACCACCAGAGTGGAACAACAGCTCAAGAGAAGAAGCGCCTATAGGAAGTCATCCACCTCATGGTCATTGAGAGATAAGGAGAAATATAAGAAGGAGGGGGCTACTTCTACCATTCCTAAATCTAAGGAAAAGGAGTCCTCAAATGGTAAAGTAACTTCTCAAGCTAAAAATGATGATTCTTCACGTTCTAGTGCAATAAAATCTTTTAAATGTTTGGTAGAGGACATATCGCAGCTGAATGTCCCAACAGAAGAACTATGATGTTGTTGGCGAATGGTGAGTACATTAGTGAGCATTCCACGGGTGAATCATCTAAATCATCTAATAGTGATGAGGAGGAAAAGGAGTGTGAAGTCCCCCATTTGGAGGGAGATCTCTTGATGCTTAGGCAATTGTTAGGTAGTATGAACAAGGAGGAAGATGAGACCCAGAGAAGAAATATTTTTCATTCTCGATGTATGGTTATGGGAAAGGTGTGTTCCCTCATCATTGATGGAGGTAGTTGTACAAATGTAGCAAGTAAACGGCTCGTGGAGAAGCTTGGTTTGGTGACATCTATACACCCTAGTCCTTATGCTTTGCAATGGTTGAGTGAGGATGGAGAATTGGTGGTAGATAAGCAGGCGAACATTGCTTTTTCTATCGGTAAATATGTTGATGAGGTAGTATGTGATGTGGTACCTATGGAGGCGAGTCACTTACTGTTGGGGAGGCCTTGGCAATGTGATAGAAAGGTAACCCATAATGGTCTAGCCAATAAGTATTCTTTCTTGTTTAAGGGCAAAAAGGTGTCCCTAACACCTTTATCTCCTAGAGAGGTTTGTGAGGATCAGCTTAAGATGCGAGTGAAAAGATAGCAAAAGCGAAAAGAAGGAAGAGAGAAAATTCCAGAAAGATACAAAAAAAGGAAAGTAAAAAAAGTAAAGAGTGATAAAAGTCTTTTCTTGAGAGAAAAAGAGCTCAACAGAGTGTTGATTTCAAAACAACCCTTATATTTGCTTATGCCTAACAAGCTTATTTGTCTTTAGGTATGGAACAACTTCTCAAAGAATATCATGATGTCTTTCCTCAAGACATCCCTCATGGTTTACCTCCTCAAAAGGGTATTGAGCATAATATAGATCTCATTCCGGGTGCATCCCTTCCTAATAGGCCAACCTATATGAGTAATCCAGAAGAAATCAAAGAGATACAGAAACAAATGGAGAAACTTTTGGAAAAAGGATGGATTCGGGAAAGTTTGAGTCCTTGTGCTATGCAGTAATTCTGGTACCTAAGAAAGATGGATCGTGGAGGATGTGTAGTGAATGTAGAGCCATCAACAATATCACTATAAGGTATCACCATCCTATCCCTAGACTTAATGACTTGCTTGATGAAATGCACGGTGCTTGTTATTTATCCAAAATAGATTTAAAAAGTGGTTATCATCAAATAAGGATGAGAGTTGGAGATGAATGGAAAAATTCTTTTAAAACTAAATTTTTCTTGTATGAATGAATGGTTATGCCTTTTGGGTTAACCAATGCACCTAGCACCTTTATGCGGTTAATGAACCATGTATTGAGGAATTTCATTGGTAAATTTTTGGTTGTATATTTTGATGATATTTTGATATATAGCAAAACACTTGATTCACACATGCGCCACGTAAAGAAAGTTCTAGAAGTACTGAGGCAGGAAAAACTATATGCCAATAAGGACAAATGTATTTTTTGTACACATGAAGTTGTTTCCTGTGGTTTGTAGTTAGCTCAAAAGGGGTACAAGTTGATGAAGAAAAACTCAAAGCCATTAGGGACTGGCCCATCCCTAAGAATGCAAGTGAGGTACGTAGTTTTCATGGCTTGGCTAATTTCTATAGGAGGTTTGTCAAGGATTTTAGCACCATAGCATCTCCACTAAATGAACATGTTAAGAAAGATGTAGGCTTTAAGTGGGGAAAGGAACAACAAGATGCTTTTGATAGTCTCAAATACAAACTCACACATCCACCTATCTTAGCTTTACCAAATTTTGACAAATCCTTTGATAGAGTGTGATGCTTCAAATGTGGGCATATGCGATGTTCTCTTGCAGAAAGGGCATCATATAGCCTATTTCAATGAACGGTTGAAAGGGGCGGTGGGAAACTATTCCACTTTTGACAAAGAGTTATATGCCCTTGTTAGAGCTTTGCATACTTGACAACATTATTTGCTTCCTAAGGAATTTGTAATTCATAGTGATCATGAATCCCTTAAATATCTTAAGAGCCAAGGTAAACTCAATAAAAGACATGCTAAATGGGTAGAATTTATCGAAGAATTTATGGAACAATTTCCTCAGGTAAGGCAAATGTTGTGGCTGATGCATTATCTAAGAGGCATGCATTATTATCTGTGGTTGAAACTAAAATCCTTGGTTTTGAACTGTTTAAGGAATTGTATGTGGATGACCATGATTTTTGTGAAATCTATAAAATTTGTGAAAAAGGGGCTTTTAAAGATTTTTTCAACCATGATGCATTTCTTTTCAAAGGAACAAAGTTGTGTGTGCCTAAAGGGTCAATGAGGGAATTATTTCTAAAAGAAGCTCATGAAGGGGGCTTAATGGGACATTTTGGGGTTCAAAAGACCTTAGACATATTGCATGATCATTTCTTTTGGCCTCACATGAAACATGATGTGCACTCTTTTTGTAATAAATGTATCACTTATAAGTGTGCTAAATCTAAGTCTATGCATCATGGGATGTTTATGACCTTACCTGTTCCTAACTCTCCTTGGACCGATATTTCTATGGATTTTGTTTTGGGTCTCCCAAGGTCCAAAGGGGGAAAAGACTCTGTTTTCGTTATGGTTGATAGGTTCTCAAAGATGGCCCACTTCATTCCTTGCCACAAGAGCGATGATGCCAATCATGTGTCCAATATATTTTTCAAAGTAGTGGTAAGATTACATGGCCTTCCACAGAGCATTGTCTCAGATAGGAATGTCAAATTTGTTAGCTATTTTTGGAAGGTCTTATGGGGTAAGTTAGGAACAAAGCTTCTCTTCTCTATAACTTGTCATCCTCAAAGAGATGGCCAGACAGAAGTGGTAAATAGAACTCTTTCACAACTATTTAGATGTTTTGTAAACAAAAATTTGAAAACTTGGGAGGAGTGGTTACCTCATGTGGAGTTTGCTTATAATAGGGTAGTTCATTCTACTACTTAGATGTCTCCTTTTGAGGTAGTATATGGTTTTAATCCTTTAACTCCATTAGATTTGTTACCTTTACTTGATATTGATTCTATGACTAATAAATATTGACTTGCCAAAGCAACCTTTGTCAAGAACTTGCATAAAGAGGTAAAGGCCCAAATAGAAAAGAAGATGGAGAAGTTAGCCTCTAAGGCTAACCACGGGAGGAAGCACATCAAGTTTGAGCCTGGCGATTGAGGGTGGGTTCACTTTAGCAAGGACAAATTTCCTTCTAAAAAGGAAATCTAAACTTTTACCAAGAGGAGATGGATCATTTCAAGTTCTTAAAAGAATTAATGACAATGCCTATGTTGTTGATCTACTTGAAGATTATGGGGTAAGCTCTAGTTTCAATATTACTAACTTGTCTCCATTTGATGTAGGTTCGAAATTGAGGACTACTTCGATTCAAGAAGGAGGGAACGATAGAGGACTATTCCTAGATTCCATATAAGAAGAACTTGAAGATGAACCTTTACAATTCAAAGGACCTATGACAAGGGCAAGGAGCAAGAGATTGGAAAATCACATTTATTCAAGACTCTTGATACTACAAGCAACTGCAAGTGGAAATTCAAAGGATATGAAGATCATGGCTTGGAGCACTCTTGAAGGGTAGTTATTAGGAAATTAATTTATATTTTTAAACTTTGGGTTTTCTTTTAGAAAATAAGTTATGTTTTTAGGCTTTGGGCTTTCTTTTATAAATTAGTTTATGTTTTGGTTTGGGCCTTCTTGTAGGGTTC
>Ga0209589_1012252_pt1 | contig 11714 bp, 5 predicted proteins | sample CowpeawhiteBW_FD_187525 | JGI IMG/M metagenome (GOLD analysis project Ga0209589, IMG submission 187525) | Root nodule microbial communities of legume samples collected from California USA - Cow pea white BW (SPAdes) (version 2) | ecosystem: Host-associated > Plants > Roots > Nodule | place: USA...
TTTTTTTTTTTTTTTTTTTTTTTTTTTTTTTTTTTTTTTTTTTTGGGTTTTTTTTTTTTTTTTTTTTTGTATATATCTTGATGAGAGAAATTTTTTACAAAACTATTAATTAGATTATGGTTTAATCTTTTGGTTGATAATAGATTAATTTGAGCACAATTCAAGGTTGAGTTTTCTGTAAAAAGATAATTCAAGTTTAGAAAAAAAAAGACTTACTATCGAGTTTAAAAGAGCAATATTTCTTTCTAATTATTTTATTAATGATTAATCTTAAAATAAACAACCCCATCGAGTTTATTTTCTTGACAATTAGAACCAGACTTTTTTGTTTTAATTCATTTATTTTATATATTTATCTTTAGTAGTGTTTTATATATTGTCATTTTTTACTTCATATAAAAATATATAGATATATCAACTAGAAAATTTAAATCAGGCTATTCAAAAATTCAAAAGAAAAGAAGAATTGAGACCTTAATTGCAAAACAAAAAAGAGATATGAACAAAAAAAAAGCAAATGTCTTGTGTATGTGTGTAGATATTTCATTTTTGAAAGAAAAATGCTTAAACCTTGAAAATTTTGTAAAACATGATCATTCGTTGCATATCGATGGATTTGATTTAATTTCAGAATTAAATATCTTAAGAGAATTATAGGTGTGGAAAATGATAAATCAATTGACATTCTTAATTATATAAAAAGAATAAATTCTTTTCCAAATGTATATATAACTTATAGAATAATGTTAACAATTTAGTGTTAGTTGTTTTAGCCGAAATGAATTTCTCAAAACTAAAGATAATACAAGTTTATTTAAGATCAACAATGTCTCAAAAAAGATTAAATAAATTAGTCATATTATCTATTAAAAAATAAATATTAAATAAAATTAATTATTACAATTTAATAAATAATTTTGTATAAAAATTTAAAAAAATAAATTTTAAATAAAAGATCTTTCAAATGATTGAGCCGTCCAAAGTAAAAAAGAGGTGTGAAAGTAAATAATGAGATAGAGAAACTTTGAGGACCAACTTGGATTGGTGTGATAAACACTAAACTTTTTTTAAGAGGTCTTGAAAAGTTTCGTACCGAATTTATGATCTATATTCTTATTAAAAATACATAACTCATATGGAACTTTAGGAGGATAAGACTTAAAAAATTCTAAATTCAACACCATCAGATACGCTATACGTAATTGACAAATAAAAATCAATAGAGTCATAATTATACATTTTCACTTTCTACAAAATATGATTTCGTCTAAGCACAAATTATTTTTAAATCTTAATTGTTTTTAAGAATTCTCTCAAATTTTATTTTTTTTAAATACTGTTTTTTTTTCAATAGTAAAATGTCATATGTGATTCTTAATAAGCGTACAACTTATCCTAATATTTATACAACCATTAAATTATATCTATCTTTTATAATTTATGAAAAGAAGTCCATTTCTGAGTTGGACGTGCAACTAATAATAAAAATAACTTTTTTTTTTCTAAAATTTAAGTTAGAAAAAATGTTTTAAATATTTTTCCTAACTTGTTAGTAGGGCTTGAATAATTGCAATGACTTAAAACTGATAAAAGATAACTATACTAAGACTTTCAAAAGTCTCTGATTTAAAGTATGTAAAGAAAACAACTTTTGATGGGATAGCATATATTTATTTTTAAAATATTGTAATTTTTGTGGACAAAATTTTAATCGAAAAAAAAACTTTGATTTTCTATATACTTTGAAAAATATTGCAATTGTAGTAGACAAAAGTTCAAAAACTTTAAATAACTTACATCTAACGTTCTATATAGCGTGTGAAACATTTCATTTTGAATCAGCCACTTTTCAATCATCTCTGTCTAAACAATTTTAAAATATGAAAATGAGTTACAAAAAGTAATGTTTTTGTTTTTTCCATATGTTAAAAATAACTTATGTATAAATTAAAAATATATGTTTGAGCAAACTACATAATACTTTCACGTTGTATAGCGTGTCAAACATTTTTTTAGTAGGTCTATTTTCCACAGGCTTCGTTCTAAATAAAAATTTTAAAAATATGAAAATAAGTAAAAAATATTATAAGCTAAAGATTACTTACATATAACTTAAAAAATTGTATTTTCTAATAAACCATTATAGTAAAATTTTAATAAATTATAAAAAGGTTTTTCTCATCTATTTTCGTATTTAAAGATATTTATAAAAAGATCATCTAAATGTACCAACGTACCAAATATTTTAGGTTAAATCATTCTATTAGTCTTCATTTTTGTAAGAAAATCTCATGTAGGTCCTTTTTTTGTCTCAATTAGGTTTTTATTTTGAAAATTTTGTTGCAATTAGGTCTTTTCCATTAATAATACACTAACAAAGTTAATTATGTGTCATGTGTCAGCATGTGACTTTTTTATTTTTTTTAAACTATTTTTTTAATTTTTTTCCTAATTTTTAATTTTTGTATACTTTTTTTTAGAAATACAAATTGTCACATGTCGAAATGACGGTGTACCAGGTGACAGAGGCAGTGTTATGTGATATTAAGAATGTCACGTGTCACTATTGAATGTGAAAATTCTCAAGTTAATTCTTTTATTTGTTATTTTGTCTCAATTTGGTCCTAATATTTTTAAAACTAAAGCAATTTCATATATTTTAAATTAATACAAAATTTAACCTTTATATAAATGTCAAAATGATATTTCTAACAAGATTAAGTTTTTATTTTACATTGAATTTTATTTAAATATTGTTTCAAATATTTATATATTAATAATTTATAAACAAATGTTACAGTGGTTTTAAAAATAACAACTTTATAAATTAAATTATAAAATTTTAAATAAATATATTTATTTTAAATTGTTATAAAATTGTTTTAAAATTTTATATTTGAATTTATAAAGTTGTTATTTTTAAAGCAACTCTAACATTTATCTATAAATTAAATATATATAAATATTTAAAACAAAATTTAAATAAATTTTAATGCAAAATATACATTTAAATAATCTTAATTTTGTTAAAAATATCAATTATAATAAAAATATCATTGTAAAATTTATATAAAAATTAAATTTGATTTAGAGATGGAATTGATTTAGTTTTTAAAAGATGGAGACCAAATCGATACAAAATACATTGAGACTTTTTACATTCAATAGTAACACATGACACTATCACTGTGTCACATCATACTGTCTCTCTCATGTGGTTCAACGTCAGCTTTACATGTGATAATTTTTTTAAAATTATAAAAAAATATTAAAAAAAAAATGCTAACACGTGATATATTATTAATGTTGTTAATATACTACTAATAAAAATACCTAATTATAACAAATTTTTATAAAAAAAAAAACTTAATTAAAACAAAAAAGTAATTTACTTAAAATTTTACTACAAAAATAGAAACTAGTAAAATAATTTAACCTTTTAAATAAGCATCTGTCTAGAGACAGCGGTGCGCAGTGAAAGAGAGGAGATTTATGACAGATAGATAGATTTAAAGAAAACTTGGAGAAGTTGAACCTGCATGGGAACATAGCTGATGGAGGAGTAGCATCAGTTCTGACAGAAACGAGAATAGTAATCGATGGTCAATTTATGCTAAACTCTAGACTCTCAAATTAGCTTTGAAGCTTAGTTAACTACTTCATCTTACATAGTATTGCTCTAAATGGCATTTGCACGATGCAATATTCTCCAATACAATTATTATATTTTTCAGTTTTTGTCTTCTATTTGCTTTTCTCTGTAAGAAAACTTAGAAGTATGACGTAAGCAATGTTTTGTTCTCATTATTTTTGGATCTGCAACTTGTAATAGCAAATTGAAATGCTTTACCAAATTTAGATTACTATTACTAAAAATTTTAAATATAAGTTTTGTGATGTAGTTACCCATCACATAAAATATTGTATAATTATTAAATACTATTATTATCATCTTTTTAAGTCAAAAATATTATTTGTGATGATTTTTAACTATTAAAATCTACAATTTTAACCTTTACAAATATAATAGTTTTTGCAGTGAAGTTTTTTGTTTTTTTAATGATATAGCAACGTGCAATCTTGTTTTTATGTCTTTTGTTTGATACTTAGATTATACACACATAATTTAAGTTAATATCGTATTTCACGAATATTTCTATATTTATTCCATATTGCAAGGACGGTCTCTTTCTTACATTTGATTATGAGGATTTGAAAAAATGTACATCAGATAAATAATCTCTTGGAAAATAATTTAAAATTTGATAATACGATCAAATCATCTTGACATCTAAATCGTTTATCCTACGGTTTTATTAAGAAAAATATAAATAGTTTTATTTACGTATAATTCGTTACTCTAAAGTAACTTCTATATCAAGCAAAAACCACTCAAAATCTAGAAACTTAGTGCAAAGTCTAAACATAACAACAATTCAGTATAACTTTAACTAATTTGAAAAAATCATTTTTTTTCAACTAACTCTACCGTGATTAATGACAAATTTAAAAGAAAATAAAGAATTTTTTAAAGTAAAGAGACACTTACTTTGATAAAAAAATCTGATCATTAACTCCCTAACCTAACTATTGTTGGATATAGTCAAATTCTGAAAGGGGTAAGATTTGAAAAAATATAAGCTAAGATAAGTTAGGAAAGAAATATAGGTAGACAAAGATAATTCCTACACAAGATCTACCACAAGTTTTATGTACTATTTTACATACCAAATTTTAGTTTCTCTGTACCTGAAATACACGAATTTTTCTTTTATCTCACAAAATAATGAAGTAAACAAATTCAACTTTGTTGATAAACTGCTATTACTCCGTAACTTTCCCTTCATTATAACTAAAACATTTTAGCTTTTTTTTTCTTTTTCGAATAGTTTTTTTGTGGGCCTTTTATTGGGTCAAGCCTTTGTCATGCCTAACAAAATGCGGCCCTGTTCTCAACACCTTTCTACTACACCTTCCCTTTAGAATTAAATGGCTAAAATAACCTTGTTAAACAAATTTGTTTAGCAAACTTCTATAAACATTGTTCTAGAAAACAATATACCCGATCTAGAGTACAAAATCTCACTATTTCATGTTTTGAGACATGTGTTATGAAACAGTGACACACTCATTCTGAAATACTTCACATTCTCATATAATTTTGATACAAACACTCTTAAATATCCTTTATTTTCATATAAATTTAAACTCTTCTTCACGTCACAACCCGTTAACACTCTTTTTAATCACTTTGTTATTATTTTATCATTATTTATTTAGGGATAAAATTTTTTGAGAAAAATCTAAAACTTTTAAAATTATATATATATATATATATATATATATATATATATATATATATATATATATATATATATATATATATATATATATATATATATATATATATATGTATATATATATATATATATATGTATATATAACACTATATACAATTTTGAACTAACAAATGACAACTTCTTCAATATTTTAATATTTCTGAACCACTTCCATTCAAAATTTACTTTTTACAAGAGGAAAATATGGTTTCGTGTCAATCTCTCAGAATTTTGAAGGTTAAAAAATAAATAAAAAACAAATCACTCTCACACTATTTTGTTCTGACCCTCCGTGTCCCACATAGAATACCTCTTTCTCATCCTCTTTCAAACCTCTTCAGCTTCTTCTCTCTCTTTCTCACTCACACACAACACCACGGCCTCTGACTATTCTCTCTCTTTCTCAGTCACACAAAACACCATGGCCTCTAAATAATCTTCAGCTTCATCTCTCTTTCTCACTCACAGAGAACACCATGGCGAACAAATCCTCTTCAGTTTCATCTCTCTATTTCTCACTCCTTCAGAACCCCATGGCCAACGCGACCTCTTCAGCTTCATCTCTCTCTTTCTCACTCAAACATTCAGATCTTTTACTATTTTTGCTTTTTTTCGATTCTTCATCTCAATGTTTGTCACTAACATCTTCACATCTCTACTTATTTTTGTTTTCTTTTTTAATTCAGTTTTTTTCAGATGAATGAAATGAGTAGATGGGTCATGTGCAAGATTTGACTTTTTACGTTGCACAATGAGAACGGTATGTAAAGTATTTACTTTTACTCAACCTACGATTATTTTCAACCTTCTCAATGAAAAAAATCATCTTTTTTGTTCTTGCTTTTATCTAACTGATATTTGCGTTGAACCAATCTTTATTCTAGTTTAAATGGTTGAAATGAAGAGTCGAAGACATGCAAGACTCTTAAACAGCAGGAACTTTGCACAAGATTTGATTTTTTTTTGTTGCAGAATGAAAGTGGTATGTAAAGTTCATATTTTTACCCAGCTTTCGGTTATTTTCAGTTTTCTCAAGCAAAGAGTTCATCTTCTTCTTATATTTTCTTTTATCAAAGTGATTTTTGTGTTGATGCTAATTTTTTTTTTTTGTTTAAATGCTTGAAATGAAGAGGTCGAATACATGCAAAACTCTTAAACAGCAGGAACTTTGCACAAGATTTGATTTATTTTGGTTGTAGAATGAAAGTGGTATGTAAAGTTCATATTTTTACCCAGCTTTCGGTTATTTTCAGCTTTCTCAAGCAAAAAGTTCATCTTCTTCTTATATTTTCTTTTATCTAAGTGATTTTTGTTTTGATGCTAACTTTTTTTTTGTTTAAATGCTTGAAATGAAGAGGTCGAAGACATGCAAGACTCTTAAACAGCAGGAACTTTGCACAAGATTTGATTTGTTTTGGTTGCAGAATGAAAGTGGTATGTAAAGTTCATATTTTTACCCAGCTTTCTCAAGCAAAGAGTTCATCTTCTTCTTATATGTTCTTTTATTTAAGTGATTTTTATGTTGATGCTAACTTTTTTTTGTTTAAATGCTTGAAATGAAGAGGTTGAAGACATGCAAAAGTCTTAAACAACAAAAAACTCGAACTTTTATCTTTTTCGTTGCAGAAGGAAAGTGGTATGTAAAGTTCATATTTTTACCAAGCTCTCGGTTTTTTTCAGCTTTCTCAAGCAAAGAAATCATCTTATTTTCATATTTTCTTTTATCTAAGTGATTTTTGCGTTGATGCTAACTTTGTTTTTGGTTAAATGTTTGAAATGAAGAGGTCCAAGTCATGCAAGAGTCTGAAACAACAGAAACTTTGCACAAGATTTGATCTTTTTCCTTGAACCACCGGTCTAACACGTTTTCATGATTGAGAAATTGATCTTTTTTGTTTTGTTATTATCTTCTTAAAAATTGATGAAGCATTTATTCCGTAATAGATCATTTTACGATTTTTGATTTTATAATTAATATTTTGGTATTTGTATAATTTTTTATTTAACGAGTTTGTTTTTTATGATTCATACTTATTTTTAAGATGTTTATTCCCAAGGAATTGCAATAATTTTGAAGCAGGATGACAATTAGGTACTGACTCTTGGAACAGGTATGACTTCTGCTATTCTCTTTATATATATATTCCCAATGTTTGCAATTTTTTATTTTTGAGTTTTGATTTGATAATTAATGTTTATTTTTTCAAATGTTTATTCCTAAGGAATTGCAATAATTTTGAAGCAGACTGACCATTAAGTACTGACTCTTGGAACATGTATGACTTCTCCTATTCTCTTTATATATATATATATTCCCAATGTTTGCCATTCTTCATTACCGACTAACAAGTGACAAATCTTCTTTTTCTTCTATTACCAATTTTCTTCTCTTACCAATCTTCTTCATCACCACTCTATTATCTTGCAATGAAATCCATGCCCACCCCACAATCCATACTTTCTGTAGAACTAATTGGCAGATTCATTACTATGTTTCTGAAAGACCAGGTTTATTTTTTTATTCCTTCACAATTTTTTTTATCTTTATTCTCAACTTGCTCATCTGTGAAGGATTTTGGACACGTCGACCGACTGTTCATAATACAACATGGGAAGGACATTGGTTCATAGTGGACCATTGTTGATTACGAATCTAATGTTCATAATGTTACCTACATCATGGATATTCACACTCCAATGATTATCCAAGGCTGGAATGATTTAAGATCTTTCTATGCAGATAAGTTAGACAAATTGTTTGGTAAGAATCCAATGGATGGAAAAAAAAGCTCCATGTGGAGAAATGATTGTTGTATCATTGAGAATCAGAGCAGAGAACAAAGTCATAAACTTTCACCTCACAAATTTTGTAAGAATCCAATAGATGGAAAAAAATCCCCTTATTGAGAAGTGATTGTTGCATCAATAGGTATAAGAACAAAGAGAGAGTAGAGAAATGTCATAAAATTTTACCTCACAAATTTTGTAAGAATCCAATGGATGGAAAAAAGACCCCCCCCATTTAGAAGTGATTGTTGCTTCAATGGGAATTAGAGCAGATAGAATAGAGATGAGCGTCGCAAACTTTTACCTCACAAATTGTGTAAGAATCCAATGGATGAAAAAAACCCTATTGAGAAGTGATTGTTGCATTAGTGGGATTCAGAGCAAAGAGAGAGAGAGAGAGAGAGAGAGAGAGAGAAGAGTGTCATAAAATTTTACCTCACAAATTCTGTAATAATCCAATGGATGGAAAAAAAAATCCCCTATTGAGAAGTGAGTGTTGCATCAGTGGGAATCAAAGTAGAGAGATTAGAGAAGAGCATCATAAACTTTTATCTCACAAAAGATGGTTGTTTATGCGAGTGCGTGTGTGCGTGCATGTGTGGGGATGTGTGTGCGTGCGTGCATGCATGTGTGTGTATATGTTATAATACAAATATTTAAAAAATGTAGACACACATGTGTATCAACAGTTGTATTTCTGCTAGTATATAAAACACTTTTGTTGTATAATGAAAATGTCATAACTAAAATTCAATATTGTTATTATTTCTCGGAACATCCATGTGACTATGTGGGTTCAAATTTAGGATACTATATTACATTTTTTTAGCTAACTGTCACAAAGGTTAAACGTAAACAACTTTTGGTTCAGGCTATAAAAAGTTGAGAATCTTCACCAAACATTATACCTAAATCATATGATATATGACCTTTTTTTACATGTTTATTTTTGCCAAAAATGCGTAGCATTTTAATTTTTTTATATATTAAAGGCAACAGGCTAAACAAAAGTCAACACTAAACATAACGAGTATGTTTTTCTTGGGTATAATAAAACTTAAATAAAAGATCTTAATCAATTTTCTCATGTCAAAACAAAGGTGTGAAAGCTAAACATGTAAAACTCCCTATACTAATAGAAACTCCCTACAAGGACGAAAGCTTTGATCACATTTGTTGGTTTCGGAGTTGGCAACAGAAAAACCACTAACACCACACTTATGGCGGCCACCGTCGCAAACACACATGCACTCACACACACATAGGTGTCATCACATCTATGTGTCCGCATTTTTAAAATATTTGTATTATAATATAAATTGTTACTTTTATAAATGATAATGTGGGTGTGAATGTGTGTTTGTGTGGATGAATGTTTGTATGAGTGCATCCAAGTGCGTGCATGCATGTGTGAATGTGTTGGTGTGTGCATGCGCATGCATTTATGTATTATAATACAAATATTAAAAAAATATGAATATACATCTACGCTAACACTTGTTTTTCTGCTAGTTTAAATATAATATATTTTTTTAGTTGGATATGATATTACACACAACCCTAATTAATATATAATATATACACCTACTTTCATGTTCCTTTTTCTTTTGCATCAATATACTCTGTTGAAGATAAGGGCAAGGTACAAAATAAGTCAGAATTAGATAATTTTATTTATAATCATACTTCAAATTTTGAACAAGTTAATTAAGTTACACTAGAAACACTGAAATCACAATTTTGGTCCATTCATTTATTCAATTGGATTTTACTAACTAACCCTTTTCTTAATTTAGGTTTATCATTGGAAGTACTGAATCTCGCAATTGTGGTACCACAAGTTAGAATTCAGTAACTGATATTTTTTTTAATCGAAGTAGAAAAAATTGTTTGAATATGATCATAAATGATTAGTGAATATTATTTGAGTATGTATTTACCCACATGTGAATGTACAAACAAATACTGGTGTCTGCATTGAGTGGTTATTGGGGTGGTATGTTCGGTGGTGGGAACTTGCCTTCTTTCATGGTGGGGCGGCAGTGGTAGTCTTGAGTAGGGATGGCAACGGGTTGGGTCAGACACGGACAGTACCTACCCGCAACCCGACCCGCCAAAAAAAAATCCGTCTGCTACTCGCCCGTTTACCTGCTGGGTATCCGCTTAAAAAATACCCGCGAATATTTTTAAAACACACGGGTACCTATGGATACCCGATACTCGCAAATATTTAAAAAGAAAAATATTTTATAATTTTTTTAATATAAAATTATAAAAAAATATATAAATTAAATTAAATTATAATTATAATTACATTTGACATAATAAAATATACTATTAATTTTAATTTTAATTAAATTTAACTTAATAAAATATAAATTAAATTTTAATTTTAATTTTTTGCGGGTAACGAGTATCCGCGAGTACGAATAGTATGATACTCGTACCCGACCTGTTTATAAGCGGGTATTAAAATACCCGCTACCCACGGGTAATAAATACCCACGGATAGTAACTATCCCTGCGAATTTTATCTGCGGGCATGGGTATTTTTGTCATCCCTAGTCCTGAGTACCATAATGACGATTATGTTGCTGCCATCTCCGAAAGCTTATGAGGCAAAGGCTCCAAGCATGGCTGGGGCAATGGTGGACCTTGGTATTTGCAAAGGAGGCCATGGCCCCCTCAATTTATTATTATTTTTTTATATTTTTATTATTTTAAATACATTTTTTTAAAATTTAATTTTTTAATATATTTTATATTTTAATAAAATTTTATACATTTATATCATATTTGAGAAAAAATCTTTTTCTGTCTATATTTATATTTTAATTTTACATTTTAAATATTTTGAAAAAAGATAATTATTTTATGAATATTATTTTTTAAATGATTATTTATTTAATTATTTTTTAAATATTAATTTATGTTATAATAATAACAATAACAATAATCATAATATGAAAATTAATTATAGTAAAATTATAAAAATAATTTATATTTAATTTTATAGTTATAATAATAACAATAACAATAATTATAATTTTATTATTTTTTATTATAACTACAATGTTTTTACTAGTTTTTATAAAAATTTTGAAATTACTCTTTTAGTTCTTATTTTCATTCAAAAATATGAAGTTGGTCCTCTAATTTTTTTTAGTTCCAATTTGGTCTGATTTTTTAGAAAATGATGAAATTTTGTCTTAAATTCTTAAATTAGACCAAGGTTTTTTCATCAAAATGAAAGTTTTGAATAAGAATGGTTTACTTTGTTGGTCTAATGGACATAATCTTAGTGTTAATTTTGATGAAAAATTCTCACTCCGCTTTGAGAAATTTAACAAAAAAGATTAAATTGCATCAATTTTTAAAAAATTGACACCTAATCGAGACTAAGAAACATTAGAAGACATTTTTGGACAAAAAATTGAACTAAAAGAATAATTCAACCAAATTTTTGGCACCCTCAAAGTATTAGCTGAAGATCCGCCACTGCTGGAGGGGGCTTTAGTCGATACAGTTTTTCATGTTTCAATTTTATCTTTCCTTTTAATACAATAATATTTTGACAACTAAATTTTG
>Ga0209589_1012254_pt1 | contig 11711 bp, 9 predicted proteins | sample CowpeawhiteBW_FD_187525 | JGI IMG/M metagenome (GOLD analysis project Ga0209589, IMG submission 187525) | Root nodule microbial communities of legume samples collected from California USA - Cow pea white BW (SPAdes) (version 2) | ecosystem: Host-associated > Plants > Roots > Nodule | place: USA...
CGCGAACCGAGGCCTATAGCTGTCTTTGGCTTCGGGTGTTAGCTGAACCGAGGCATAAAACTTGGCTGGAATTACAAAAATGCCACCGCACCATTATATGCTTCGGTTCCTGGCCAACCGAGGCATAGAAGGCGAGGTAAAAAGGAAATTCTGCACTAGTGACTTGATTAAAGGGAATCGTCTTAGGATGGACATGTGGATGCTAATACCTTCCCCATACGTAACCGACTCCCAGATCCGATTCAATTTCGCTGACCATTTTTTTAGGTTTTCCATAGTTTCCCAAAACTATGGTGGCGACTCCCTTTATTAAATTTATATTTTAAAAAGATGATTTTTTAGGTTCGTCGTGCCGTCGCGATTTTTTTCGATATTGCGACAATTAGCAACTTTTATTCTCCAAAAATTGAACAAAATAAAATAGTTTAGGTAAAATATACTATTATGTTTCATTGTCTAGGCCTATACTTATGTGTTATACAACAATTGCACAAGTTGCAATTCATTTTCACTTATTCGACACCTAAATTTTTTTTCACCCATTTAACACTTAAAATCTTTTTATATCCATTTGACATCTAAAATATTTTTATACCCATGTGACACCTAAAATATTTTTACACTCATTTGAAACCTATTGTTTTTTAACTCCCATTTGAAACCTAAAATATTTTTACACTCATTTGACACCTAAATTTCTTTTACACCAATTTGACACCTATTATTTTTTTTTACTCTCATTTCACACCTAAAATATTTTTACACTCATTTGAAACCTAAAATATTTTTACGCCAATTTGACACCTACAAATGTTTTATTCCCATTTGACACCTAAGATATTTTTACAATCATTTGACACCTAAAATATTATTACACCTATTTGACACCTATAATTTTTTTACTGCCATTTGACACTTAACATATTTTAATAATCACTTGACACCTAGATGTTTTTACACCCACTTGAGACCTTAAATTTTTCTACACTAATATGACACCTATAATTTTTTTACTCCCATTGGACACCTATAACTTTTTTACTCCCATTTGACACCTAAGATATTTTTACACTCATTTGACACCTAAAATATTTTTATACCCATTTGACAGCTAATTTTTTTTCTCCCACTTTGCACCTAAAATATTTTACATTCATTTGACACTTATAATATTTTATTTCCATTTGACATGTAAAACCTTCTTTCACTGCCCTAAAAATTTAAAGGGCCCAGTCCCATCTGTTGGGCCTAAAGGTTGGCCCATAGAGTGCCCAAAACCCCTAAACCAACCCTAACCCCTTCATTCTTGCATTTTTCCAGAAACAGTTTTCCTTTCCCTTTCCCTTGGTTGCTTCATGAGCTCTGCTAGGGTATGGCCCCGTTCTTCATCAAGCTAGTTGAACTCCACTTCGGTTCCACGTAAGTTGGTCTCCAATCCGTAACTTCTCTTCTCTAGCTTTATTTTCGTGTTCCTAACCAGATTCATCGTAGTGACCTCGTTTTGCTTCTAGTGTTAGTATTTCTAGCTCACCAAGTTGTTCCTAGAGCTGTGGTGCTCCTCCGTAGTGTGCTTGTGGTATTTGCTATCCTTTGTCTAGGTAAGGGAAGCTAGGGTTTATGTTTTCTTAAGTATCTGGTTTATTTCTGGACTGTTCTTGTTTTGTTGGTTCTTGAATGACGTTGTTGGTCATATGAAAATGTTTGGTGCGTGGGTATGTTTGGTTGAATGAGAAGTTGCAGGTCCTAACAGGCTAGGACCTGCTGATCTCGCCCAAGCGGGTGACTCTCGCCTAAGCGAGAGTAGCAGGAACTCACCCTTAGTTCCAACACAAGTTGTCGCCTAGGCAACCAAGTGCATTTTTGAGCGACCAAGTGTCTCGCTTAGGCGTGACGCTTTCGCCTGAGTGAGAACTCGCTGGAACCTTGCAGTACCACTATCGAGCTCTCGCCTAGGCGAGAAGGGCTCGCTTAAGAGAGAAACCCCTTTTTGCTTGGGCGAGAACCCTCTAGCTTGGGCGAGACTCGGGCGGGAAGTGTTGTGTTGGCTACTATTTGTTCCATGGTTATTTTCACTATTGTTCCTTACTCAATATATGTGATCAGGTGGTTATGTATGCTTGGATGGGACTAGATTGGATGTGTTGTTACGTGATGAGCCATGACTTGGTTGGATTACTATGTTAAAGCATGTTTTGAGTGATGTTGCATGTATGGTGTAACATCCCGTCAGGATATTATGGATTTTTAAATAAAATAAAAGAAATAATCAAATAACAGCGCATTTAATAATACCTCATTTTCCCAAAACGCGGGAAAATTTAAAATTTATTTAATGAGCAAATAATGTTCATAACCAAACGTTCCAAAAACGGAAAGAACAATGTCATAAAATCACCCATCAGGGTTTACAATTGTTTCTAAAAGCTATAAAGAAAACATAAGAGTTCCCCAAGTCGAACCCCTCTCCGCGACTAAGCTTCACCTGACCCACCTGCATCAACAACATTTGCTCCCATGTACCGCGTACACGATCATCGCCAAACACACGCAAATAGGGTGAGCTTAGCAGATAAATCATATATATAATGTTACAAACATATAGATCTACATACACACACATCACAGTACATAACTTAACATCCCACATTGTTCTATACTTTTATTCCTACCATCTAACCCCCAATCAGATCATTCGTGTTCTACATCGTCTAATGATTACTTCAAGGTGACTTGCTGCCATTACTATCGACCATAACCGATAGAGCACGTGCGGGAAACAATGCTACAGATCATACACTGTAACGCCAGGTAGAGTTCCCATATACGAACATAGTCCGTATCGTCCCAAGACTACCAAACTCGTCAGCCAACAACTGAGGAGGGCAATCTATCTGGACCCATCCGTACTGGCCACAACCAGCACACTCACAGAGCAACACTCGCCAACCCGAGCCACAACTCAGGGGTTCCTCGTGTTCATCCGTCATCTCGAGCCACAACTCAAGAGATGCTATTCGAAGCCATAACTCAAGGAATACCACGTGCTTAACCCCTATCCTGAGCCACAACTCAAGGGATACGTTCCGAGCCACAACTCAAGGAACACCAGCAACCCATCTTTAAAGCATCGCTAGACGCCTTGTAGATCACAATTTCTCAATCAAAAGTCCAAGCTGCAACAGTACAAATCGCTTGGCGGGGGACACGTGCAGCCAAGCGCTGCTAGCTCTCTAACTGCCTGGCGGGTGTTGCGTACCGCCAGGCGCACAGCGCCTTAAATTATGTAGACTTAGCAGCTACCGCCTGGCGGGTCAGCCCCCCCACCGCCAGGCGCTACCGCTTTAGACCCTACCACTGTTCTCACTACCGCCTGGCGGAATACCTTTCACTGCCAGGCGCCTCCCGCTATATAAATCCCCTGTACTACTGCTATCGCCTGGCGGGTTGGACCCTACCGCCAGGCGCCATATTAGAACCTCATCAGGTGTTGATTTATCTACACTCCATTCCACTGTTAGTCTCCATACTTGCATTTGTACTATCCGAAACACTCGTTTTAGTTGAATATGACAACACCAAGATTGGTTTATATCAGTATGAGCCCTCTCATCCTATCTTGCCTATGAGTTACAATAATTAAGATTATTTAGAAATCCCCCAACAACCAAATATCACACATATACATTTTATTCCATAGTCTGACCATAGCATGATCAATTCTTCCTTAAGCTCACAGAACGCCCCCTATTTTGGTACCTAATCTGACCAAAGAGCATTCACCCCACTGTAGGTATATTTCAGCCCTAAAACTTATTTGTCAGAGTTCTCTTCTCACTATCCACCCTATAATTCACCCTATCTCATTAACCATACTTAAGTCTTCACTCTCCTAATTATCCAATTCATCTCGTAACCAAATTTCTTCACGCCCAAGACTATTACACCCACTGCACGAATTACCCCACATCCAGTCCGAACCAGTCCCACCAAGAACTCCAGCCTGGCCTTGCTGTAATGCTGCCGCCTGGCGATAACTAGTCCCCCGCCAGGCGGTGTATCAGACTTGAGAACCATTCTGCTCTCTTTCGCCCCTACTAACCTTCCCAACCACTACCTATCACCCATCTCAATACAATCTCTCCCATTTTGGCATAACAAATCCAACAATTTCAGCCCTCCAATCTCACTACCACTGTACCCTGCAAGGACCACAATAATTACACCCCAAGAGTACCCCGCTTTCATCCCCTTGACATTAAATCATTGTTTCATTCACTTGTACCTACTAATGCGTAAAATGCACATCATACAATATCGAATTCATCTATTATTAACCACAAACAACTTTCCCACCGATCAAATTTAGCCCAGAATTCCAAAAAACCCCAAAACAAGAAAGATTGCCCCGCGCCGCCTGGCGGTTCAACCAGCCCCGACAGGCGCTTCATCCGCAAACCCAGAAACCAGTGTAAATCCCACACTCCCGGCTGTCAGGCGGTTCCCTTCCCAGAACCCCAAAACAGCACAGAACAGATGAGTCGCCTGGCAGTGGTTCATCATCCACCAGGCGGTTTCTGGAAATTTCCCAAAAACGCAGAATTTCGAGATTACAACAACATATAGGCACCAAAATTATCATACATCACATCATAATATTGTTTGAAGCAAAAACAGCGGAGTCCAGCTCCCCTAACCTGATTTCCTTTGCTACACTAGAAATTCCGAAGCTCCTCCTTGGGTCGCCAATGGCCACTCTTGATTCTCCTCAACTCAGCCTCAAAATTCACTCACGCCCGTCCTCTCACACTCACTTTTCATCTCTGTTTTCTAGGTTTATGTTTAGCCATGCAAAACCTTGCCTAAACCTTCACTTTTGCCTTTTAAACTAATGCTTTAGGCTAACCCAAGAATCAAACACGAAAATGCACCTTATTATGTTTTAATGGCCATTCATTTCTCATTATGAATTGTGGTTACAGCCACCCTTAGCTGTTGATTCTAGTTAGGTTTCCTTTACCCCTTCCAATTCCATCCAAAATTAACATTAGCAAAAGAAAAATAAAGTTTAATTTGAGTTTCCCAAGACTTGAACCCATAACCATGCAATTGCCAAATCAATATCAAGCCATTTAACCAACTTAGATTTCATGCTAACAATCATAATTCAATTATCATATTATACTAGAACATGATTACATAGATTTAAATAATAAAACAATAACACCAAAAGTTAGCATACATAGGACTCGAACCCCAAGTCCTCTCACACAACCAAAGTACTCTCAACCACATGAGCTAGCACTTTACCACGTCATACCAACCATAATTTAATGTCATAATCATTTCCCCACCCACATTTATTAATTAATTATTTAATTAATTAATTAAATCCTACGGGTCTTACAAATGGAATGGTTCATGGACTAAAGATGATGAGTTTGGCATGAGATTGGTATGCATGACAAATACATACTTGGTTGGTGAAACATGTTGGTATGGCTAGGACGTAATTCCACGATAGTTTCGTGGTGGTGCCTCATTGGTTAGGGCGTAATTCCATGAGCCTCTAGGTGAGACCTCATGGTGTTGCCTCAGTTGGTCGAAATGTAATTCCATGACCCCTGTTAGTGTGAGTTCATAGTGGTGCCCCATCTGTATAATTTAGTAATGATTCAAGGTAAGGTTGCATCCTGACACTCTAAAGAGTCAGTTAGTCTCACATAGAGCGTACTGACTCTAGTGGTGAGAGTAGCAGGAGGCGTGAAACCCATTAAGGGCTAACCTTGTGTGTGGGGGATGAGACATTGTAACAATTAGCTCGGTAGAGCAGCTCGATAAAGTAGGGAAGTCCACCACAAGTGCAAGCATCCGCTGAATCCGACTAATTATATGTATCCGGATGAGTCGTGTCTCGAGTCTTAGTGTATTGTGTGCAAGTCATAACATGATTCGATGACATATGCATTTTGGATTATGGAGATGTATATAACTGTATGATAAACTGTCTTCTGCTCTAGCTTACCCTTCTGTTTGTTGTGTGTTTTGTCTGTGTGGTTTTCTCTCTTTGCGATGATCATCAATTTATTGATGTGAGCAGATGCAAGGACTACCAGTGGTCAATAGGGAAACGATGATTCCGCTGCGTAGCCTCTCTAGGTTGGATTCCAGCTTTCATTTAGGGCTAAGGCCTATGTATGGTCTTACCTTGGGATTTATTTGATTTATTGTCAATCTCTTACTTCACTTTGTATCTGGCATCGTGGTGTGCCTTAAATCTTTTCCTGGATTTCCTTGGATATTAGTAAGGAGTAACGTTATACTCTATGACTTGTTTCTCATTCTATTTGTGTGACATTTCATTTAAATTAAGGTTATTATTTGAATGGGATGTTACATGGCACCTAAAATATTTTTACACCCATTTAACACCTAAATTTTTTTTTTCGCCCATTTAACACCTAAAATATTTTTACAGCCATTTGACATCTAAATATTTTTACACCCATCTAACACCAAAAATATTTCTACACTCATTTGAAACCTATTATTTTTTAACTCCCATTTGACACCTATAATATTTTTACACTCATTTGACACCTATAATATTTTTACACCCATTTGACACCTATTATATTTTTACTCCCATATGACACCTAAACTATTTTTACACTCATTTCAAACCTAAAATATTTTTACGCCAATTTGATACCTACAACCTTTTTACTCCCATTTGACACCTAAGATATTCTTACAATCATTTCACACCTATATTTTTTTTAGTCCCATTTGACACCTAAAATATTTTTACACTCATTTGACACCTAAAATATTTTTACTCCCATTTTACACCTATTATTTTACTCTTTTTCTACACTTAAAATTTTTGTACACCCATTTGACACCTAAAATGTTTTATACCCATTTCACACCTAAAGTTTTCTTTTTCACATATTTGACACCTAATTTTTTTTTTCACCCATATAACACCTAAAATATTTTTACACCTATTTGACATCTAAAATATTTTTATACCCATTTGACACCTAAAATTATTTTACAGTCATTTGACACCTATTATTTTTTAACTCCCATTTCCAACCTAAAATAGTTTTACATTTATTTGACACCTAAAATATTTTTACACTCATTTGACCCCTATTATTTTTTTACTCGAATTTGACACCTAAAATCTTTTTACACTCATTTGAAACCTAAAATATTTTTACACCAATTTGACACCTACAACGTTTTTACTCTCATTTGACACCTAAGAAATTTTTACAATCATTAGACACCTAAGATATTTGTACACCCATTTGACACCTATAATTTTTTTACTCCCATTTGATACCTAATTTATATTTAAACTCACACCTAAAATATTTTTACACCCATTTGACATATAAAATATTTTTACACTCATTTGACACCTAAAATATTTTTACACTCATTTGAAACCTATAATTTTTTAACTCCCATTTGAAACCTAAAATATTTTTACACTTATTTGACACCTAAAATTTTTTTACACCCATTTGACACCTATTATTTTCTTACTCCCATTTGACACATACAATCTTTTTACACTTATTTGACACCTAAAATATTTTTACACCAATTTGACACCTACACATTTTTTTACTCTCATTTGACACCTAAATACTTTTACATCCACTTGACACCTTAAATTGTTCTACACTCATCAGACACGTAAAATTTTTTTACTCCCATTTGACACCTAAGATATTTTTACACTCATTTGACACCTAAAATTTTTTTACACCCATTTGACACCAAATTTTTTTTTCACCAAATTTGACACCTAATTTTTTTCACCCATATAACACCTAAAATATTTTTACTCGCATTTGACACCTAAAATATTTTTACACTCATTTGAAACCTATAATATTTTTGCACAAATTTGACACGTACAACGTTTTTACTACCATTTGACACCTAAGATATTTTTACAATCATTTGACACCTAAAATATTTGTACACCCATTTAACACCTATAATTTTTTTACTCCCATTTGATGCCTAAGATATTTTTACACTCATTTGACACCTAAATAGTTTTATACCCACTTGACAACTCAAATTTTTCTATACCCATCTGACACCTATAATTTTTTTAGTCTCATTTGACACCTGAGATATTTTTACACTCATTTGACACCTAAAATATTTTTACTCTCATTTTACAGCTATAATTATTTTACTCCTTTTCTACACTTAAAATATTTTTACACCCATTTGACACCTAAAATTTTTTTACACCCATTTCGCACCTAAAGTTCTTTTTCACCTATTTGACACCTAAATTTCTTTTTCACCCATTTAACACCTAAAATATTTTTACACCCATTTGACATCTAAAATATTTTTACACCCATTTGACACCTAAAATTTTTTTACGCTTCATTTAACACCTATTATTTTTTAACTCTCATTTCAAACCTAAAATATGTTTTTGGTCCTTCAACTTTTAGTGAAAATTGGAATTAGTCCCTCTTTGAAACTTTAGACCAATTTAGTCCCTCGTCTTTAATAAAACTGAATTTAGTCCTTTTAACCAAATTTTGTTAAGTTTATTTAACGTTTTAAACACAATTTTTTTAAGTAAACATTGAAGCGAAAATGAGTTAAACGATGTAAACAACTAAAATACTATCATGAAATTTTAAAACGTCAAATAAACTTAAAAAAATTTGGTTAAAAGAACTAAATACACACATTTCAAAAGTTGGGGGACTAAATTACTCTAAAGTTTTAAGGAAGGACTATTTCCAATTTCCACCGAAAGTTAAGGGACCAAAAACATATTTAACCCCTTAAATTTATATTTTAAAAAGATGTTTTTTACATTCGTCGTGCCATCGTGATTTTTTTTGAGTTTGCGACAATTAACAACTTTTATTCTTCAAAAATTCAACAAAATAAAATAATTTAGGTAAAATATACTATTATACTTATTCGTTATACAACAATTGCACAAGTTGCATTTGTTTGTTGCATTTCATTTATCCACAAAAGCTAACTTAACCCAATTACAAATGCAGACAATTATTTCTCCATTTATTTTACCTTAAAATTCAATTTCTTACATCATATCAAAACACTTATTGGTGTAAATTATATTTGCATAAGTAAATAGCATAGAGAAATCCAATAAAAAGGATTTAATGTTTCAAATAATTTCCTTTAACTTTTCAATTGACATGTTTTCCAATTTGCATGGTACTGGAAATGTTTTTTATTGGTTTAATTACTCTTTTGATTCCTGTTTTCATCTAAAAATGTTAAGTTGGACCTCTAAATTTTTTTAATCTCAATTTGGTTCCAATTTTTTAAAAATTGATGCAATTTGGTCCTTTTGTTAATTTCTTTTCGAAACGGATTAATGATTTTTCATCAAAATTGAAGTTGTTAATAAGGATGGTTTGCATTTTGGTGTAATTAACATAATCCTAGTGTCAATTTTGATGAAAAATCATTGACACACTTTAAGAAATTTAATGAAAAGGATCAAATTACATCAATTTTTCAAAAATTTGCACCAAATTAAGACTAAAAAAACTAGAGGACCAACTTCATATTGTTCAACGAAAACAGGACCAAAAGAGTAATTAATTTTTTTTCTTAGTAGTCACCGAATTACAATTGGAAGCATAATTGACCTATGCTTTGAGTTGTATAAAAAAATACTAATCATCATTATCCTTGTTTTCATCCTCATCATCATCGTCCTACTCGTCTTCCACATTATTATCATTATCCTCATCCTCATCATCACCATCACCATCATCATGATCATGATCAACATCATAATCATGATCATGATCATGATCATCATCATCATCATCATCATACTCATCATTCTCATCAATATCTTCTTTTTCTTGTTCATGTTTTTGTTCTTCCAATTCTTCAAGATCAACATCAAAGTCATGTAATTCAAATGCATTTACAAGTTTAGCAACAAAAACAAATGTGCATTTAATTTTGACTATAGAATGAAGAAAGTACTTTACTGAAAAGAAGTCACACTACATACTGAAATATAAATTTAATTTGGTTTATCTCGTCAAGGGGCACTAACCTATCAATCATTGTAAGTTTGAAATTCACAAACTTAGGGTTTGTGTCATTTAAACGAATACATCCTTTAGGTTCTTATGATATTTCTCCTATTACATTTGGCAAGTCACTTGGGTAGGTTAGGGTCTTTATATTTAATGGATTCTCACTAATTACTTAGTTTTTTGTTGTTTGATTACAATCTCCTAATCTATCCTCTAATCAAGAAAGAAGAGTTTGGATACTAATTTTGTGGATATTCTTGTTTTAGACCAATAGATATTTTAGGTTTGCCAATGGTTCTCCTATTACCTTTTGTGAACCCACTTGGTTAGGATCTTGATGTTTAAAGTGTTTTTCTTAAAAGACTAGCAACCCTTGTTAGTTTTACTTAATAATTTTGTGATTTATCATTGAAATGACAATAAATGCACTTGTAGCTAGAAGAAAAAAATTTCTAACAAGTTGTCACATTAAATTTCTTGGTTATGCATAAAAATTCAAGGCTTAATTCTCCTTCACTTGCTATAAGACCCGAGAAAATTAATTAATTAATTAATAAATGCGGGTAGAAGCCGCCTTTATGGCTTTAATTGTTGTTTAATGTGACGTGGAAAAGTACTAGCTCAAGTGGTTGAGAGTACTTTGGTTGTGTGAAAGGACTTGGGTTCGAGTCCTATGTATGCCATTTATGTGTGATTGTTTTTGTTATTGATTTTAAGGATATGTATGAGTATGTGACTAGTATTGTAACATATTGTTGATTTGTGAGTAGCACTAAATGTGATTGGGCATAGTGGTTGTGCTTGGCCTTAGGAATGGAAGGTCACAGGCTCAAACCTTGGTTGGCAAAGAATAAGCTTTATTTTTGTTAACTAATAGTTGTGGTATGAATGTGAAGGGGTAAAGAAAAGCCTAGCAGAATGGAAGTACTGGTGTGCGTGAAATAGTCCCAGAATCTACAAGTCTCGCTCATGCGAGCAGGGCTCGCCTAGGCGAGACATGCAGGGACTCATATTCTTACCTCACTCAAGGTTCTCGCTCAGGCGAGTGAGGTTCGTCCAGGTGAGTGCACATGTTGAGCTCGACTTCTCGTCCAGGCGAGGGGTTTTGGGGTTTGGGCGACAAACTCTCTCACCTAAGCGAGATGTCTTGGTCATGTTTTGATGTTTTGTGTGTATCTCAGCCCAGGCGAGAGGATCTCGCCTAAGCAAGACGACGTGTTTTGGTTGCTGAGTTGAACTCGCTCAAGCGAGGTGGACTAGCCTAAGCGAGATGGAGGGTTTAGCTTGGGCGAGGGGTCCCTAGCCTAAGCGAGTTTATGCGATTCACTAAGTTTCTATGTGTTTGTGAGTGTGTTTGATTGTTATACCATGATTAGATTTTATATGCATGTGTTGTGGTGTGTGGGCTTGATGCACTAAGCCCATTAGGGGTCTGGGATGTGCTCGATGGTTGGACACATGATGGGCATGGAACTGGTTGAGTTCCCGTCAGCTATTAATGGGCGAGGAGTCCTTAGTATGGTGATTGCATGTGTCGGGCGCACGATGGGCAAGGAACTGTGATGTTCCCGTCGGCTACTATTAGGCGAGGAGTCCATAGTATGGTGATTGCGTGCGTGCCAG
>Ga0209589_1012259_pt1 | contig 11706 bp, 8 predicted proteins | sample CowpeawhiteBW_FD_187525 | JGI IMG/M metagenome (GOLD analysis project Ga0209589, IMG submission 187525) | Root nodule microbial communities of legume samples collected from California USA - Cow pea white BW (SPAdes) (version 2) | ecosystem: Host-associated > Plants > Roots > Nodule | place: USA...
GATGTTTTGATTTTGATTTTTAGATCTGACTGGAAAGTATTTCTGAAAATCTGATTTGAACAATGATACTTGATATACTGTGATGCTAGGAATAGATCTCAATATATCAATTGCTTTTAACACTCGACCGTAATGCTGGATAGTTTGTTGAATATGTGAGGAATCAATATTCAGGGAACTAATCTTATGAATTTTATACGCGAGGGATCGGTATAAATGATTTTTGAGTGTGCATCAATATTGGTATTTTCAGATGTTATATATTATATTCATCCAGATTACAGACAAGGGAGATAGATGGAATTCAATCTCAGTTTCTTTTACTGTATTTTTCTAAAATTTTCCGCTTTTACTGTATTAATTTTATGCAATAGTTAATGTCAAATCAAATTAAAATCTTTGTATATATATGGTGATCGAGATAATTAATTATTTTAACTGAATCCGTTTCTCGTGGGTTCGACACTCTTACTTCAAATCATTATACTCCAGTTGAATCTTGGTACGCTTGCCAAGAGATCAACATTGATCATGTTTATTATGACATAATGATTGAATTGTGTTAGTTAGCAAGAAACATGAATTGTTACGATGGTTTGGCATTGACTTGACATGTGCATGGTTGTGGGTTCAAACCTTGGTAAACTCAAATTAAACTTTCTTTTTGCCAATAATTCTTTTAGTATGAAGGTGGAAAGGCATAGAAAACCTAGATGGTTAAGGAGCAGCCATAGGTAGCTGAAAAACAAACCATAAAGGCCAAATAAATCATAATTAACATCAGCATTATGCCATTTTCGTTTTTGTGCAATTAAATCACATTAAAGTCAAGTTTAAAAGGGAAAATTGTGGTGAGAGTGAGGGTTTTGGCAAGCTGGGATTGTACTCAGAGTTAGAGCACAAAAATTATTGAGATTGGTGAGGTTTGAGTGAGGTTTGGGGCTGAATTGAGAGGAAGTCAAAAGGGAGGCCATTGGTAATCATTGGGAGCTCTCAAGCAATCCACTTATAAGCAAAAGGATCCAGGTTAGGGGAGTTTTATACGTTAGAATTTTATTATTTGTTTCGAATTGCATGATATATGTTGAATTGTTTGAGTACTGTTCGTTTCTGGTTGTAGTTTTGGGATTCTGGAACAATTCCAGAAACCACCTGGCGGGTTGTTCATAGCCGCCAGGCGGCACATGCAGTTCTGGCCATTTCTGGGTTCCTGATGAGGAACCGCCTGGCGGTAAGCTCCTGACTTCCAGGCGACACGAAGCTTTGCACCAGTTTTTCTGGATTTTGGATGAAGAGCCTGGCGATGACTATCGAACTGCCAGGCGACGCGAAATAATATGGTTCGATTTTGGAATTCTGTGATTCTGGGTTGTTTTTGATCGTACAGAAATCCTGTAAAAGCTGTTAAGTGATGATATAATGTGGTATTTCTATAAATTAAGTATAATTAATGGAGAAAATTGATGGAACAGTACAAAGGTAAATTTTAGGGTGGAAATTGGGGATTTCACATATTGGGTAAACGAAGTGAGCAATATAATAAAAAAAAATTATAATGGGGGTTTAGCAGGAATGTTCATCTTAATTACATAATGGAAGTGAATTGAATGGAAAAATTTAAGGAACAAAAATGAGTGTTTGTTGTTTCAGATTCGCACAGAGTGATGGAGTTCTGGGAAACTGCCCAGAAAGGCATGCACCGCCTAGCGGCACGAGGTTAGCCGCTAGGCGCCAGCGCAAGGTTAGCATCTCTGCGTGGCTACGGGGTGTAGTTCTGTTTTGGAGGTTTTGATGTGCAATGGATATTGGAAAATTTAATCGGGGTTGGTGGTGTATAGTCTGAGAATGAGGGATGGACGAGGAGGTGTGTTTAGGTGAGAATATTTAGTATAACTTTTATTAAAGCTTAGTCATGATAGAGTAGAAATTGGATGACTAGATTAAGGAAGTGTATGACTAGGTGGGAAAGCCATTCAAAGGAACAAAGAATATATTTTAAATAGGATGGGAATGACTGCTAAGTAAACTGCTTTGATATTAGGGATTCAAGATTTAGGCAAGCTAAGGTATGGTGCAATGAGAATCAGGATTTTGAATAATTACGAGAGTGACTCTAGTATTGAGGCAAATGTGACATTAAGAAATAAGTACTGTTGGCAACTTGTGTTAATAAGCAACCAAGTTGTTGAACTAGAATTGAGAGAGAAACCTAGCTAAGTAACTGATCTCGTGATGTTGGAGAAAAATCCAATTTAGTGTGAAGTGTATCGATGTGAACCAACCAAGTTGGGGTGAAAACGATGTAAGTTATAGGCTCAACTTTAGGCAATCAGCGAATCAGAGGATTGGAAATTTCTTGTTGTCGCAGGTTACTAGTGCAGCGCCAGGCGGCATAGTAGCACCCGTCAGGCGATAGCAAGGAAACAGTGGGGTTTTGGTACAGGTGGCGCTTGGCGGAGGTGAAGGTCCCACTAGGCGATAGCGGTGGAAACAACCACCTCCTAGAGAGCGTCCGACTGGCGGTGTGGACTGTCCCACCAAGCAGTGGTTGCAGAAATTGGTGGTTCTTAGGCGCTTGGCGCTTGGCGGTACGTGTCTCCCGCCAGGCGGTTTGGAAGCTGCTAGCGCCTAGCGGTATGTGTCCCCCGCTAGGCCATTTGGTTACTATAAGTCCTAGTTGTTGGATTCTGCAGGCGTTATCTACAAGGCTTCTAGTGATGTTTCAAAAGTAGGATTGTTGGGTTTCTTGAGTTGAGCTCGAAACATATCCCTTGAAAAATTGTAAAAATCTTGTCCTTAATCTGAATATCCTTTCTGGGATCACTTCTCTTAGGACATTAATTCTCTCCGGCTGTTCAAATTTACATAATAGTAAGATGTTAAGGGACTCAAAGGTCAAAAAACTTCTAATGTCGCCTTTCGATTTTTTGTACCGTCCAAAACCTCAAGATTCGTGTGGCTTGTCATGGTCTTTGTTGTCCTTTTCTGTCCCGTGTTTGGTGTATCTTGACATAAGCTTCTGCAGTCTACTTAAAATCCCAGATGAAATTGGGAACTTAAGTAGTTTAATAATATTAAATTTGGGAGGAAATAAATTTGTGACACTGCCAAACACCATCAAGAGACTTTCCAATCTTCACTGCCTGAACTTGGAACACTGCAAGCAGCTGGAATATTTGCCCGAGCTTCCAACAGTAAAAGAAAGATTTATTGACGAAGACATGAGTTTATACATTTTTGATTGCCCCAAGCTGAGAGATATGAAAGATAAAACCACTTGTTAGTTATAATCTTAAAAAAATATTTTAAATTTTTTTATAAGAAATAAGATCGAATGAAGTTAAGAATATTAAATAAATTTTATACAAGATAATCAAATGTTTTAATGATATGTGTAGTTAAAATAATATTTTAATAATACTTATATATATAATATAATATATTTTAATGGAATCTTTTAAAACATAATATATAAATATATAATAGATAATATAATAAATATCACATAAGCTTAATAAATAATATATATATATATATATATATAATATAAACGTATATAGTATATTATATGTAAAGTGTAAGGTATAAACTATATATACGTTTATACTTTAGGAGTAAGATATGGAAACAACAGGGGAAATAATTTATCAAGTGCTTTGTGAATTTGTTAGAGGTGATCCTTACGCTGGCGACACATGTGTTTGCATCATGTGTTGATTGAGTTTAAGATTTTATTGAAAAGTATTTTAAAACTTATCACCCTTCAATTTGTGTGGTTGTGATTTCCACATGCAAGGATCGTCCTTTTATACAACATCATATGATAGGTGTTGAGGAAGATACGCAAAAAAGATGAGAGTGTTGGGACAGTTGCAGGAGCAATTGCTTTTAGTGATTCATTTTTTTAAAAGAAGTTTATTTTTAATTGTTAGTGGGAAGACCACACCAAAACATACATAAACTATACCTATTATGAAAAAAATTTAAACGCATAGATGGTAGCAAAATATGAAACCACTTATATGAATTATTGTGTGTTGCTGATCGACCGTTACAGATCTAGATTTTTCCAGAGAGTGCACTAGTTCGATTGTAGTACACAAAGAATGTATCCACGGAGATTTAACTTGATAAAATAATAACCTATCACTAGTGCAGAATTTCTTTTTTACCTCGTCTTATATGCCTCGGTTGGCCAGGAACCGAAGCATATAATGGTGCGGTGGCATTTTTGCAATTCCAGCCAAGTTTTATGCCTCGGTTCAGCTAACACCCGAAGCCAAAGATAGCTATCACTACTAAAAAAACTCATATTTCTTGCCAATTTTTTTTTGAATTTTTTTTTTTAGGAAATACTTATAAATTTTGTTATGAAAAAAAAATTTGCAGGAAATTGCTGCCAATTTTTTTGAAAAATATTTTGTATAAAACACTTTTCACAACAAATTTTGTAAGAAATACTTGCGAATTTTATAATTTTGTAGGAAATAATTACCCACAAAGGAATTACCTGCCAATTAAAATTCTTAGAAAAAATAGCAGAAAAAAGCCTTTTCTTGCAATTTTTTTTAACAAATTTGCAAGTAAATTCTCATGTAATATGAGAATTTGTAGTAGTGTATAGGCCTCGGTTCGCGCAAAACCGGTGCCAAAGAGTGCTATAGGCCTCGGTCCAACAAGACCCGAAGTCAAAATGGGACTGCATTTTTGAAAAAGTGAAGTAGTCGTTAGGTGTTTGGCCTCGGTCCAACAAGACCCGGTGCCAAAAAGGGGTATATGGCTTCGGTTGTTAGAGGAACCGAAGCCATAGGGTTTATTTAGGGTTTCAATTTCACGAACCCTTCTACTTCCCCACGCTTCGAACCTGCAACTGTTTCCTGTCTCTCTCTCTCCGCTGCAACCTCTACCACCAAAGTCTCCGGCCACCACCAGCCACCTCCGACCACTGCAACCACGCGAAGGCGAACGTGAACGCGAACCCTCTTTGTGTTGCACCTCCCGTCACCGTCGCATCGCTCTTTCGTCTCTCTCCCCGCCACCGTCGTTGCCACCACCCTCTTTCATCGCTACCACCTTGATCTTGTAGCCACCGTTGCGGCGTTGCCTCCGCTGGTGCAGCACCTCACTGCACAGAGCGCTCTCCCGCATTCACACAACGCCATCAGTAGTTGCGCAAACCAGATCTGCGATTGCGAAACCTGCAAATCAAAATACCAGATCTACAAACATTGTCGCGATTGCTGCTGATTCACAAACCACCACTAACAATCGCTGTTGCGCGCGAGCCACGAGCACCGCCACGAACACATTACCACGACGAGAACGCCTCCATTGCGGACGCGGCTGAGCCACCGTTGACACAATGGCTTCGGTTCACAGTAGAAACGAGGTAGAAGAGTAGCTCTATGGCTTCGGTTCACACCCGAGGCCAAAAGCCATCCCCTTTTGGCCTCGCCCTAATATGCCTCGGTTCTGGAATCGGGGCAGAATATTAAAAACAACCGGGGCCAAAAGCCCTTACTGCACTGGTGAATGATCTATTAAAGTTTATTAATAAAATAGTGACAAAAGTTGTGGAAAATTTAAAAACAATTTGAATGAATGATAAAAATAAGTGATGTTGATTAAGATGTTGAGATTGAACCTGTCTACTCTTCCTCTATTGCATTGCCTCTGACTCGTTACAAGTTATGTTCTTCACTCTAGTGTTCCTAGAAGTTATATGACCCAGGAAAAATAATTATTATTTCAACGGTGGTATTTGGATTGAGGATATTATTTAAATTAATAAATAAATAATTTTACAAAAGTGAAAGGTAGCACAATTGGTTAAAGCCTTAGCTATAAGGTGGTGGTCATACGTTTGATTCTGGATATGTGCATTTATAGTCTTTATATTTTAAATATTGGTTTTGTAGTTATTTTGGAAGTGTTTGTGTGCCTTTGGTGTGACTTATATTTTATAATTATTTATAATTTATTTGGGATGTTTTATTGTGTGGATATTATTGTAATGTTTGTTGTGTATGGGGTTGACAAGAAAAATGGGATAGTTTATATGGTTTCGATGTGGATGAAATGGATGGTTGAAAGGTAATCAATAAAGTATTATGAAGGTTAGTTGATGGTGGTATTTCTTTATGTTTGATTGCTTTTGAAGTAACCCAAAATATGTGTTTTACACTTGTTTTTGTATTTTGGAAGTGTTTTTGCAAGGTGATAGGCACTGAGCGATTTGTTTACGAGGCATTGGGTGTTAAGTGTTGGTTTTTGGCACTGGGTGGTGGTTTTTACGATACAAATGGCGCTAAACGCATGTTGAGCACTATGTTGTCTGTTTTGTCTATTTTTCTTGGTTTGAGTGTAATAACACATTCTGAGGTGATGATACATGTATGGTACAATTGTTGAGATATTCTATGATGATTATATGTCACAAAATGATATATTCAAATGATGAATGGAGGTATGTTTAATCATATGAGGAGATGTTATATGTTTGTGTATACATATGTGATGGGATATTATGAGTTCTTTGATAACCGTAAAGCCATGATGGTTTTTAACCAGAGGGCTTTGTTGAGTCGGATAAAAGGGTTTCTTTCAACCATAAGGCTTTGACATTAGTTTAGCAAGGGTGCTACTACCCAGGGCTTTATTGTGCGGGTATAGTTGTTGCTTGTAAGTCTATGGAAAACAGGAGAAAAACCCTTTCTAAGAGGCGTTATTGCACACAAAAGGTAGAGCTGTTGATTATGAGAGACTGTCATACCGTTTGATATTACTTAGTAGTAACATATGGATGATTACATGTTGTGGTTTTTGAAACTTCTAATGGTTTGTTATCTTGGTTGAGTTTATGAAGATATTGTGATCATGCAAGGTGAGTTATATGTTGGTGATATAATAGTATATTGTTTTATCTATTTCGCTAACCCTTGCTTTTGTGTGTTTTTTGTGTTTGTGTTTGTGTTTGATGCAGATGCTAGTGTAGATGCATAGTTGTGAGGAGCTCGTGGGAAAGTTCTTTGGAGTTTTATTATGAAGCATTTGGAAACATTTACTTTTGAATAAGATGTAATAGTTTGATTGTTGTTAAGTTTTAAAATTTGAAGAAATTTGTATTTAGTTTCCTTTGATGACTTAAACCGATTTGGTTTATTTTAATGATGTTTTATTCGAACCAAAATTTTAACGAATGGTTTTTATGAATAAAATATTGAGAAGTTTCTTGTTTAATAGGATCGTATAAGAGGTTGTGTTTTGATGTTTGAAAATTTTATGTATACACGTGGTATAAGAGTTAGGTTTCATTGTTTTAAGGTCGTTCGATTTTCGAAAATTTGTTAGGGTTTTGGGAAGTGAGCTCGATATGGTTTTGTTTTGTGATTTTGTGTCTTGTGACGTGTTGATGATTATATTGTAATGTCTTGTAATGTTATGGGTGTTTTGGTTGTAATGTTGCATTATTTTAAGGAAAATGATATTTCAACAAAAGTATTTGACAAGTTTTTTACAATGGTGACGTGGCAGTGGTTTTTTTAAATTTTTATTACCAAAATGTAAGTTAGCACATGCGGTGGGAAAGAAAGGAAACTGAAATTAAAATGTAAGTTAGAGAGAGAAAGTGAAGAAGAGAGAAAGGGGGAAAGTGAGGGTGCGAGGGTGAGAAAGCATTTCACCGTCATTAGTGGAGGATAGTTACAGTTTTCGGGTAGACTATCCCTATCATCCAGAAGACGAAGCTTTTGGAGTTGGTAGTGTTTTTCGAACTCTGCGGCCACCTTCCTTCGTCGGCGGCAACCATTTACTTAGTATTGTCCCTATTGTTCGTCGTATCAAAACTTCAAGTGGTTTATTCACTAAAACTATGTTAAACATCGTTTTGGGGAGTACCGCAAACGTATGTGGGGAGCTACAATACACTGTATGTTTAAAATGTTCCAGCTTTCACTAAACTCAATCAAGTGTATCATTTTGGAACATTGAACATTCATTTAGTCTCTCAAAATGTAATTTCTATCATCAAATGGACATTCAAAGGAGCACTTGTCTAAATTCAGTATAGGGAAAGCACAATACTGTAATCAAAGTGCGGACTTACTCATTAATATGTGGGGAGTTACATGTATGTTTTTGCTAGTACAACACGGATTGGAGTGAAGGTCATTTATATACTCAATTTGGATAATTGTTCATTCATTAAATGATTTACAAAGTCTTCTCCATGCACCCAAGCTCCATGAACTGAACTGGGATCTTTGTCAAACAACACAAAACCGAAATAATAGATATCAAAACTAAGTGGGGAGTAAGGAATACCTATGTGGGGAGTTACATACAATTTTTTGACTGTACAGTGCAGACTTGAGTAAAGTTCATTCATATACGGTAATTGCATCATTGCTCTTTCGTTAAATCATTGACAAGGTCTTCTCCATCACCCATGGTCCATTAACTAAACTGGGTGGTTTCATGAACAACACAGAAACCAAATAAAACAATCCAAAACTAAGTGGGGAGTAACGAAAATCTATGTGGGGAGTTACGCACAATGTTCTGACTGTACAGTGCAGACTTGAGTTAAGTTCGTTCATATACGGTAATTGAATCATTGCTTATTCATTCAATCATTCACAAAGTCTTCTCCATCACCCATGCTCCATTAACTAAACTAGGTGCTTTGATGAACAAAACACAAACCAAATAAAACAATCCAAAACTAAGTGAGGAGTAACGAATAACTATGTGGGGAGTTACGCACAATGTTCTGACTGCATAGTGTAGACTTGAGTAAAGTTCGTTCATATACGGTATTTGCATCATTGCTCTTTCATTCAATCATTGACAAAGTCTTCTCCATCACCCATGGTCCATTAACTAAACTGGGTGCTTTCATGAACAACACAGAAACCAAATAAAATAATCCAAAACTAAGTAGGGAGTAACGAAAATCTATGTGGGGAGTTACGCACAATGTTCTGACTGTACAATGCAGACTTGAGTTAAGCTCGTTCATATACGGTAATTGAATCATTGCTCATTCATTCAATCATTCACAAAGTCTTCTCCATCACCCAAGCTCCATTAACTAAACTACGTGCTTTGATGAACAAAACACAAACCAAATAAAACAATCCAAAACTAAGTGGGGAGTAACGAATAACTATGTGGGGAGTTACGCACAATGTTCTGACTGCACAGTGCAGACTTGAGTAGAGTTCGTTCATATACGGTATTTGCATCATTGCTCTTTCATTCAATCATTGACAAATTCTTCTCCATCACACATGCTCCATTAACTAAACTGGGTGCTTTGATGAACAACACAGAAACCAAATAAAACAATCCAAAACTAAATGGGGAGTAACGAATAACTATGTTGGGAGTTACGCACAATGTTCTGACTGCACAGTGCAGACTTGAGTAAAGTTCTTTCATATACGGTAATTGCATCATTGCTCTTTCATTCAATCATTGACAAAGTCTTCTCCATCAACCATGATCCATTAACTAAACTGGGTGCTTTGATGAACAAGACACAAACCAAATAAAACAATCCAAAACTAAGTGGGGAGTAAAGAATAACTATGTGGGGAGTAACATTTACGTTTTTGTATTGACAGTGCAGACTTCAGTCAAAGTCATTTATATATGGTATTTGGATCATTGCTCTTTCATTCAATGACTTACAAATTCTTCTCCATAACCCAATCTCCATGAACTACATTGGGTGCTTTGCCAAACAACACACAAATCACAAAACAACAAATCGAAAAATAAGTGGGGAGTGACACATAACTAAGTGGGGAGTTACATTTAGTCTGTTCAGTGCAGACTTCAGTAAAGTTTATTTACATATGCTATTTAGATCATTGATTCATGAATTCAGTAATTTACAAATTCTTTTATCCATCATTCATGCACTGCCTAACATTTACATAAAGGAGAATTGACTAATTCGATTAACTCCCGATATCCTTTTTCTTTTAACAAATGTCCCAACACAATATTAATTGTACGCTCGGGAAGACGAATTCGTTGTCGTCGACGACTTCCTCTACGACCTGTTTTCGGTAACCCACCCAAACGGCAACAATGACTGCTATTTTCCACCACTAATCTCCAATGCTTCATTCCTCTCACTCTCTCATTCCCGTTCTCGCTTTATCCCTCTTTCTCTCTATCTTTCTCGCTTTCCTGTTTCTCCCTTTGTTCGTTTCTCGCTTTCTCCCATCCTCTCTCTTTCTAAAATCTCACTTTTAGTGAACCAGAAACTCCGGCGACCTTGCTTCCTCTCTCTCTCTCTCTCGATACGGCTTCTCACTTCGCACCCTCGCACCCTCACTTTCCCCTTTTCTCTCTTCTTCACTTTCTCTCTCTAACTTACATTTTAATTTCAGTTTCCTTTCTTTTCGCCGCACGTGCTAACTTACATTTTGGTAATAAAAATTTAAAAGAACCGCTACCATGTCACCGTTGTCAAAAACTTGTCAAATACTTTTGTTGAAATATCATTTTCTTTATTTTAATTGGATGTGTGTGGTCCAAATGGCACGTCGTGGACCTGGTACGTCAAACCCAATGCTTCTTGCTAATGAGATCACGTAGGCCATCTAACGAATGATCAATGTGATTCAATAGCAAACTACTAACAATGAACCTAGAAATCAAGTCAGCTTGAACAACTTCATGAGGCACAATCACTGATACAGAAATATTGTTCTACGACACTAAATATCAACAGTTCTAGCGCAGACGTTGTGAAAAAAAAGGCAGTGGATTTTGTTGTAAATAATTGCACAAAATCAACAATGGTTTTACCCCAAACAATCGTTATTGGCCATTGCAGAGAGAACAACGACGGTCTTATTACCTAACTATTGTTGTTGTTTATAATAACAACAACGGTGGTCTCTAAAATCGTCGTGCATGTGCTTAGGGTGTGATAACCACGACAGTGGTCATCAGAACCGTCGTGGATGAGCTTACCGAGGGTTAAAAGAAAACCCTTTTCACTATTTCTCTTCGGGCCCACTCTTCTCTCTTTCAGTCTCATGTTGCACCTCCATTACATTTGCGCCAGCCACCGCGAGATCCACCTTGCTCAAGTGCGAAGTCGTCCTTGCGACCACCACCAGCTACCGCTGCTGCTTGGATTCTACAGTGACGTCCACCGTGCCATTGCCACCGCACAATGTCCCTACTACCGTTGCCATCACTTCCCTGCTGTCGTGGCCATCGTTGCCACTGCGTCCTACTGCGAGGTTTGCTAACGCTACTGTTTGGGTGTGTTGTCACTACACACTGGCACTGTGCCACTACTGCTGCGACTGCGTTGTTGTTCGGAAGTTTCCACGTTGCTGCTGCTATGCTACGTCGAAGTCGCTGCCACCAGGCCGTTCCTGCCCTTGCGAATTATAAGAGTTATTTTTAAATTTATAAGAAGTATATTTGTGAGATCCTACAAATTATAATAATTATAAAAAATATATAAATAAAGTTAAATATTTTAAGTAAAAGATAAAACCACTTGTAAGTTATAATCTACAAAAAATATTTTAAACGATTTTATAAGAAATAAGATAGAGTGAAGTTAAGAAAATATTAAGCAAATTGTATACGAGATAATCAAATGTTTTAATGATATATACCGTTAAAATAATATTTATATATTATATAATATATTTTAATAGAGTATTTTAA
>Ga0209589_1012260_pt1 | contig 11704 bp, 4 predicted proteins | sample CowpeawhiteBW_FD_187525 | JGI IMG/M metagenome (GOLD analysis project Ga0209589, IMG submission 187525) | Root nodule microbial communities of legume samples collected from California USA - Cow pea white BW (SPAdes) (version 2) | ecosystem: Host-associated > Plants > Roots > Nodule | place: USA...
TTTTTCATCTTATGATATTTTTGTATATTTATTTTTTTATGAATATAGAAAGAAGAGGTATATACTATATTTTTTTCATAACCATTTTTCATATGTGACTTGATTATCACTGATTTTTTTTTTTTTTTAATTACATCTTTTAATTGGATTTTGATAAATTATTTTTTAGTCTTAATTTTTTTAAAAATAGGCATATTGATTCATTCCTTTTCAAGTGATAAAAGGAAAGATATAGTGAAGATGAAATAATACAAATTTACTTCTTCATCTCTCTTCAAGCATTATACTAAGAATTCAATCGTTGAATTAGATGAGATCTTTTAACATTCATCTTAATATTCAAATAATTATAAGTAAAAAGTTTTATATCAATTCTTTAAAATTGTAAGTAGGAAGTTTCATATTAATTCTTTGGAATTTATTCTAAGAAAGCAGTTTTAAATATGAGAATATCCGATGAAAAAAATTAAATTAGCAAAACATATTTAAAATGGATTCTATATCAAATAGAATTTTAAAACTATACTTTTTTAAGAAAAAATATACAAAATTTCAATACTAAATTATATATTTTTTTTATATTAATAATAATAATTAAATATATAAAATTTCTCGACACCCAATACTCAAGCATGTCCCTTCTTACCATCCAACTCGTGGACAATTACGTGACAATAGCACCAATATGAATTGGAGATATTAATTGTTGAGGGGTTATTATTCCATTCACAACAAATCTTTGAACAAGTTGTATAAAGATATCAAATACTTGTAACTTTTTTAAGTATCAGATTTTTATACTTCCACAATCACCACACCACCACACATTTTTTGTTCGATTGAAATGGAAAAAGGAATGGAAAAGAAAATAAAGGAAAGAAAGAAAGAAAAATCAAAAGTTTAATTGTTTATATTAAAGAAAAGCGAGTGGAGAGCGGTGAGAAAATTTAAAGTTGATGTAATATATATATATATATATATATATATATATATATATATATATATAACTAATTTTAAAAATAACTTTTGAGAATATTTTAATAAAAATAAATTAAAAACTATAAATTAGGGATAAAATAATTTTAAAATTAAAATAAATAATTATTATAAAATTTTAACAAATAAAAACCTTAATTATATTTTAAATCCATAATAAAATTATAAACTTTTAATTGAGTTCTTAATAGAGATGGTTTATTGAGTGATTAACATGATTGTTATCTTGTTATTGTTACGCTACTTTGCTAAATTGTTGTCACAAATTATTTTATTATTTTAAAATTTTAAAATTATATAATCTTATAATTAAAATTAAAACATTATAACACTATGTAATTATAAAATTATATAATTATAATAATATCATAAATTATAAAATTATAAAACATTAAAATAATAAAATAATATGTGGCTAGAAAGGTGACATAATATAACAATCATGTCAACATTTAAACGTAACATTACCACCGATAACAAATCTAATGGTAAAGACTCAATTGAAAAACATAAATTTACTAAGTATTTAATAGATAATAAAAATTTAAGAAAAAATATGTTTTTGATCCCTCAAGTTTGACTAAATTTAAAAATGATGTTCGTCGAAACTTAGTCACTTCTCAAAATCATTATTTCTAGTCTCTATTTTTAGATGATGTTAAAAATAACAAATGACGTGCCACAGATTACTTAATTATTTTTACAAAAAAGAAACTAGCGTCGGCCTAGCCGACGCGCTTTTCATGAAAACTGTAAAAAATATGTATTATGTATTACGATATAAAACATAACTATCAATAAAGTATTATTTAATTTATTATTTTAGTTTTATCACACTCAATCATATATATCAAATCTAGAATAATGTGACAAACTTTTTCTTAGCCCGACAATGATCACTACATTTTTATTATGTCCACACAGAGAAACCTTTCTATACTTCACAATCAAGAGAGGAGATAGGCATTACCTCTTACTCAATAAGGAAAGTTCGTGGTTTTCACACTTTCACTAAAGGGAATGTATCATCATAAAAATTTGAATTTTTTGTTCAAAGCTTTACGTGCTATAATGTCCGAAACAACAACCACATAAAAACTCATTTTGAGATAAAGGGTAACCCATATAGATAAAAGAGAAGCACAAAAAAATAAAAATAAATTAATACAACACAACTCATCATCTCCTTATCTAGACTCTCGCGATGTCAAAAAAATTTGCACATGTGAATATCTGCGGAAAAAATCTGCAACAGGCTGGAGATGGATATTGTAAATGGATACTTGCAGATAATGTGTACGGGTATTGTTTATACTTGCATATTAACGGGACAGATACGTGTATCATAATATCCGTATCTATGGATACCCGTACCCGTTATACTTTGATTTAAATTAAAAAACATAAAAAAGATGTGGTTAAAATATTAACACATTAATGAATTATTTTTTATCAATTTGTTTTAAAAAATCTTCATTTCTTTATAAGCTATTATTCAATACTATTTATAATTATAATTTGATTGCATGTATTCTTCTATTACACATGTAACTTAATCTCTTTCTATATATGATCGTGGAAAATCAAAAATATAAAGATAATAATAATAATAATAATAATAATAATAATAATAATAATAATAATAATAATAATAATAATAATAATAATAAGATTATTATTATTATTATTATTTTTTAACATGTGATAAGACAAAGAAGTCCAATCTAAATCACACACGTCTATCATAAATTATTGTGTGTCTAATGATTCCAAGCTTGATGATGTCAAAGCGGCAACTCTTGAAGTAGAAATTATCATATAAGGTATATCTAAATTAGGTCAAGGTAGTTATTATTACTTTTGACATCTATACCTTCAAATCCATCACTCAGTTATCATGAAAATTTATTAAAGAAAATAAAAATGGTTAAATATATCTTTAATTCTTTAACTTTGACACAAAATTAAAATTAATTATTGTCTAAAATTTTGACATATTGTGGTCTCAAACTTTAAAAATTAAAAATTAACAGCTATATTTCTTTTAACTTAATTATGTTGAATTATTTTACGTGTACAATATGTTGCCAATTAATATTGTAGCAAAAACGTGTTAAACAGTGTAAAAAACTCAAGTACTAGCAAGAAATGCATAGGTAGATCTTATAGCATTGCCTTAGGGTATGACCCTCCAAATTTTTTTAATTTTTTTTTGTAGTATATATTATATTGATGAAAATTAAATTAGGTAGATTTTATTTCTTTTACAAAATGTAATATTTAATGTTAATAAATAATAAAACATAAAATTAAATACAATAAAAAAGAAATAAATTTATTAAAATTTTTTGTTATGTTCTCTCTCATTATCTTTTGATTTTCTTGTACTTATCTCTCACTTTTACTCGTTTTATTGTGTTTATGGAGAAAACATTAAGAAGTTAGACTCAAAGTCATTTTTTCTCTTATCATTTCTCATATATTTTCTTCCATTATTAAAGAGGAAAAAAGATAACTCTCTTTTGCCTCATTTGATAATGAAACCTTATTTTATTAGTTAGTATTTTTTTCATTTCATGAGTTTTTTATTTTGAATATTTATTTTTTTATGAATATTAAATGTAAAGTTATGTAGTGTATATTTTGTCATAACCATTTTAATTGTGACTTGATTATTATTTTTTTTTTGTAATATATATGTCTCTCAAGTTTTGATTATATTTTAGTAAATTAATTTTTATTTTTAAACTTTTTGGTAAATAGGTATATTGATGAAGAATAAAAAAATAAATTCATTTTCTAAAAGTTTTTAAAAATGATAGAAGGATTCAAACAAACAATTGAAGCATGATGTTAATGATCCAATTGTTTGTTGAATTAGAGAAATCATTTGTTAAGATTTAAAAAATTACAAGTGCAGGAGAGGAATTTCACATTAACTTTTTCGAATATATATATAAATTTTGAGTATATTATTTTGATCCATTCAAAACTTATGGTCAAAATCCGTTAATGAAATGAGTTTGACACGTAAAAAAAATTTAACGTAATTGGGTTAAAATGATTATATCCATTTATTTTTAAAATTTGAAGACCGAAATATATTAAATTTATAAATAAAAAAGAATTCCAATTTCACACAAAAATTCAAATTGTTGAAATGGAGAGCCCGCTTAATATTATAAAGCTGATTTTGATGATGTCCAAAGTCCTTGGATCACTGTTTTACTGTCTTAGACTTAGTCTTGAACTTATCTTGTAAATTGGAGATGCATATCTAAGATTTCATGTAAACCAAGCTTGAGTCGTATAGATTAGTTGTCAGCCTATTGAATATGTCATATGCAGAACTTGCTAATGGATTGGATGTTTAACTAATGGATTATCATAGGGCACTACATTGATGCAGTGAAAATTCACCCACGATAATCAATTAGGTAAATTCCCTAATCCACTAATCTCAGCAGCAGAACTCTGATTTACAAACAGATTTGAAATCAATTTGAGTTTCACGCAATAACTGAATCACGAAGAGATTTTCTGAGAGATTTTGAGATTAAAGATTCACAAAGTTCTTTCTTTCTTGAAGATCATTCATTTGGACATTCAAAAAGATTGATAATGGATTTAATCTTAAAGGGTCAAGCTTGGATTTAGGATTGAGTGTCACATCTGCACATCCATTAGGTGTATTTGTTCCTTGCTCTCTTTTTTTAATTGTATTTCTATTCAGTGTTGATTTACTATGTGAGTGAAGGTCTAGGTGCAATTGTGTGGAGGCATTGCATCTAGGAGGAGTTCTTGATTTGTAGATCAAACTCCTTAGTGTTTAGGGTCTTAAATTATATAGATGCTCTTGTAATTCTTGTAACTCTATTGATTTAGTGGAATCCTCCTAAGCTCGGGTTGCTTAGGAGAAGACTGGACGTAGATTCATCTTGAATCGAATCAGTATAAAAATTGTTGTGTTTTTTTTTCTTTCATCTTTTATGCCTTCTTAATTGATTAAATTAGTCCATTAACTATAAATTTGAAAAATTGGTAATTGGAACTTTAAAGATTAAAAATAATATTCAAAATTCTTTTTAAAAAGGTGAAAAACCAAAATAACCAATTCACTTCTCTTGGTTGGGTGAATTGATTATTTTGGATTAAATATACTTTTAATTATTTGTGTTAAATTAGATCTATCTAATATATTTAACGCAAATAATATAAATAAAAAACATGGTGAATGTATATCGTCACAATATATATATATATATATATATATATATATATATATATATATATATATTATATAATGTGACAAACCTTTTCTTAGGCCGACAATGATCACTACATTTTTATTATGTCCACACAGAGGAACTTTTCTATACTTCACAATCAAGAGAGGAGATGAACACTACCACTTACTCAAATAAGGAAAGTTTGTGGTTTTCACTTACTAAATGGAATGTATCATCACACAAAAATGAATTTTTTGTTTAAAGCTTTACGTGCTATAATCTATAGAGCGCACTTTAGTTCTTTCACTTCATTTTTCCTAAACAACAACGACATAAACACATTTTGAGATAAAGGGTAACCCGTACGTAGATAAAAGAGAAACACAAAAAAAATAAAAATAAATTAATACAACATAACTCATCATATCCATAAGATCTATCTAGACTCTCATCACTCAAGCATGTCGGTACTCCTACCGCCTAACTTTCTGAGGTAGTTGCCCCACAATATAAATGGTAGACATTAATTGTTGTGGAAATTCCTTTATTTTTTGGATAAATATATTTTTGGTCTCTTAACTTTCGGTCAATTTTAGAATTAGTTCATTTCAAAATTTTGGACCAATTTAGTCCATTATCTTCTAAAATACGTAGATTTAGTCTTTTTAATCAAATTTTATTAAAATTATTTGACATTTTAAGTATGCTTCATAATAGTATTTGATTTAACATTAAAGCAAAAATATGTCAAACAGTATAAACAACTCAAATTTAATCCTGAAATGCGTACGAAACATCAAATAAACCTAACAAAATTTGATTAAAATGACTAATTTCATGTATTTCGAAAGATGAAGGATTAAATTGGTCTAAAGTTTCGAAATGGACTAATTCCAAAATTTAGTGAAAGTTAAGGGACCAAAAACATATTTAACTTTATTTTTTTCTCAACAAAACATTTTAACAGGTTATATTTTTTTATCAGCAAAAATATTTTTATAAATGATAGAACATTTGTGATGTTTTAATCCATTTACAAAAATATTTATATACAATTTAAATAAAAATATTATAATTCAAAATAAAATATATCAAAATAAAATAATTTGAGAAATATCCAAATTTAGCGAATTAATTTATTTTACTTATCATTTTAATATTTTAATTATTTATTTTATTATAATATAAAATATAACTATTAATAAAGCATTAAATTGCTTATTGTATTTTATTCCTTATTTCAGTATTTTTTTTTTCATTTTAATTATTTATTTCCATGATATAAAAAAGATACTAACAAAAAATTAAATTAACTTATTTTTTCATTATTATTTTTGTTTTATGATAATATAAAATACATATTAATAAATTAATAATAATATAATTAATGGAAAAAAATATTAGTAAATAAAAATTAATAGTATTTTTTTAAATAGTTAATTATATTATATATTTATAAGTATTTTATTTTTATTGATATGCATTGATTATGGGAAAATCATAATTAATTATATATTCATTTTGTTCTCATTGTTTTAGGATAAAATATAATTTTGGTCCCTTAATTTTCAATGAAAATTAGAATTAGTCATTCTTCCAAACTTTGACTCAATTTAGTCTCCTAACATTATAAATGTATGGATTTAATTATTTTAACCAAATTTTGTTAAATTTATTTAATGTTTTAACTGTCTTTCTTAGCTAACATTAGAGTGAAAACGTGTTAAATGATATAAGCAACTCAAATATTATCATGAAACGTGTTCAAAACATCACATAAACCTAACAAATTTTTGTTAAAATTACTAAATTCATGTATTTCTAATGTTGGAGGACTAAATTTGACCAAAATTTTAAGGAGAGACTAATTTCAATTTTTACTGAAATTTAAGAAAAAAAAATATTTAATTTCTGAATAGTTCTAACTTTATTCTTCGTTTCATTTTCAACATTTTTATTATCCGTCAGCATAGAATTAGTTATTTATAAACAAAAAACATTATTTTGACTTGATAGAATGAGATTCTTACATTAGTGATTTTATTCATGAGAAACATATTACTTTCTATAATTCCAACCTATCTTTTAAATGCGGTTGAATAATTTATTAATGTATCCAACAAAGAAAAGAAATATAATAATATGTGTAATGTACCATTATATTAATAATCCAAATTAAAAAAACGTCACATAGAAGAAAATTTGTACAATAATCAAGACACAATACGATATCAAAAAAAAAGCATAAAGGAATAACGATAATGTTTTCAAATAAAGCCCAAAGGCCAGATAGTACATGGGCCATTGCCCTAAAAGAAAAGTCCAAAAGCAGAAACCAGTCTAGAGGCTAAGCAGCGAAACTATCACCTCCCTGTTGATCACGGGTGTTCCTCACATCTGCTCACATCAATAAATTGATGATCGCAAAAGGAGAAGAACCACACACAGAGAAACCAAACAAGCAAAAAGGGTAAGCTGGAGCCAAAAATATTTTTATCATGCACTCATATACACTTTCACAGTCAATTATACATACGTTACCCAGGCATGTTTTGACTATCCAAACAATACACTAAGACTCGACGCGACTCATCCAGATACGTATAATTTAGTCGGATTCAGCGGATGCTTGCACTTGTGGTGGATTTCCTTGCTCACCCCCAAGTTAAATGTCACAATGTCTCAATCCCCTCAATCCCCCACACACAAGGTTAGCCCTTAATGAGTTTCAGGCCTCCTGCTACTCTCACCACAAGAGTCAGTCCGCTCTATGTGAGACTAACTGACTCCTTAGAGCGTCAAGATGCAACCTTACCTTGAATCCTTACTAAATTATATAGATGAAGCATCACCATGAACTCCCACTAATAGGGGTCATGGAAGTACGTCCCGACCAACTGAGGCACCACCCTGAAATCTCACCTAGATATTTTAAGGAATTACGTCCCAACCAAACCAATAACATATTTCACCCATTTATATAAAATCATATCCCACCAACCAAGTAATACTTGTCACACGTATAAGTTTTATACCAACCTTTATAACCAATCCTCATTCATATTCCATGTCAAATCCATACCAACTCATCATATTCAATTCATGAACCAATCCCATGCATGCACATTATGCATTTCATGCCTTTAACATATTAATTCATCCAAAATATAGTAAGCACGCAAAGACAACGGAGAAAAACAGAACCTAGTGCATTCTCGCTCAGCTCCTCGCTAAAGCAGAAGAGTCTCGCTCAGGCAAGTTCACTTCGCCTAGGCGAGGGCTCGAAAAGGGAAACAGTGGCGCTGTTACGCACTCTCGCTTAGGCGAGACCTCCTCGCCTGAGCGAGATGTACTCTCCCTCAAAACTGGAGCTCGTCGCTTGAGCGACAGCTCGCACAGGCAAATTGGGCGAGTACTGCTAATCTCGCCTAGGCGAGACAGACTTGCTTGGGCGAGAAAACCAGAACCCTCCACTGTTCGCACACACACAACTCAAGCATTTAGCCACACCAAACACACAATCCATATTCATATCATTAAAACTTCACTCATGTATATAAAATCATGAAAAGGCAACAGAACTCATCAAACATAACTTAAAACGTGAAATCCTAGCTTCCCTTACCTGGAAAGGGACTAATAAGGGACTTTGGCAACCAAACGTAGAGAGCACAGCAGCTCCGAGAACAGCTTAGGGAGTTGGAAATTAGGAAAATAGATAGGGAACTAGATTAATAAGGGCAACTTCAGTAGGAACTAATGCCACAGAGCTAAAATAGAGGAAGAACAGTTGGAAGCTCAACTTACTTGGAACGAACGAGGTTCTTCTAGCTTAACGGAAGACGAAAAACCCTAACAGAGCTCAAATGTGGTTCCAAAAGGCAAGAAGATGCGTATTTTTGAAAAGTGAAGTGAATGAATGAGATTAGGACAGGTTAGGGTCTGAATTTCCTTTAGGCCAGCCTTAGGCCCAAACTACTTGGGACAACCCTTAAAATAAAGGCTAAAATATAAGTGGGCCTTACAATATGTATACATTATAAGAAAATTCTTAATTAAAAACCAATTGTAGTGACTAAATATAGTTAGTCACTATAATAACTAATTTATATACCAATTTACAAAATTATAAATTATTAATTACTAAAATAGTAATTGTTATAAATAAAAGATTATAATTGGTCACTAAATTTGTCATTAATTAATTAGAGACAAATTTAGATAATTTTTAGTGACCAATTTTCTTTTGTAGCCGATTTGATGTTATGGTTTAGTAAGAAAAAAGCATGAGTATAACTACACCGGAAGATGAGACCCATGCATTGTTGAGGTAATCCTCGAGTGTTGGCAAGTGTTTGTCGTGACTCCATTTGGCTTCTTGTAGGAATGCTTTCAACAAATCACACCACTGTGTAATTCAATTCAAAAACAAAACTAATCTCAATATATCACTAACATGTATATATAATATGTAAGAAATAATTGCTATAAATTATGAGCTAACATACTGCTTTAGTGAGGTAGGGTAGAATATTTTGTCCATGTTTTTTAAGAGCATTCCAACAGTCCAAAAGAAGTATTCCATAAGTCTGTCTCGACTGAAGCTTAACTTTGAGGCTAGTCCCATTCCCCTCCACCACCTTCATTGCAATGTAATAATGAAAAATAAGGTATCTATTTATTTCTTTTAAGAAAGTAATTATCTTAGTTAACACTAAATGTTATTTACATTTTTTTCTGTTTAATTAAAATTAAGTTGTGATAAAGTTTTATATTTCTTTCTCCTCACTTTTGTGCACACGTCTCTTTCCTCAAGACAATATAGTTAAAACTTTCATTTAATAACTATTCCCCTACCACTTTCCTTTTTTTTTTGTCCTTATCTATTTTCTTTCTCACATAATTAAAACAGTGAAAGCATATATACGTAATTGATTAAACAATTTAAGTGGAGAATCACATAATCATGACTTTTTTCAAAACATGTATAGTTTTTCAAAAGTACAATAATAGGATCAATCGTTTAACATTCATGATGGATAGTTGACCAGGATTTGTTAGTGCGCTAGATTTTTATTTTCAAGAAAACCAATCATTGTTGTGTGATAAAGTTGCAACACGCATACTTTTAGTTAATGGAGAAAAAGAGTTGTAGATTTTCCAACTCAAACTGACCTAGACATTTGTCGGAGATCATTTTGCAGTGTTGACTGCACAATATTGAAGTCAAGTTTTGCTGCTTCAAGTAGCAGTCGATTTGAGTCTGTTCTTTTAGCATAAGATTCAATATACCACCTTGCTTCCAGCTTTTGGATTCTGTGATGGAGTGGAAGCTCCAATGCATGAGTCACTTGTAGGGATGGCAAAATGGGCCGGGTCGACCGTTGGCCCGGCAGCCCGACAAAAAAAACATGGGCCGAGTCAAGAAATTCAGCCCGCCAACTCCCATACAGTCCGGCCCGTCAAGCCTGCTGGTCCGTCGGGCCAATCCGCAGGCCAAAACGGGCCAGCCCGCGGCCCGTACCAAAAAAAACTCCACGTGCATATTTCAGTATCCCTCACACACTCTGTCTGCGCTCCCCACCCACCCAATCTCTCCCTCTGCACTCTCTCTCTGCGATTTCATTTCTCTGCGCTCGCTTCTCTTCCACTCACGTCGTCGCTGGCCACCACGAAACACATAGGCCACCACGTCGTCGCCGCTGGCCATACCCGCTTCTCTTCTCCTCCACCTTGACATCCACCACGTCATTGGCTATTTCAAGAAAACAGCGTCCACGACCACCGCGAAAACAGCGGAGCCACCGTCGGACTGCGATTGGCGGACGATTCCGACCGCCACGACCACCGCGAAGATAGGTATGTTCCTAATTTGCGTTGTGGTTCCATTTCTCCCGATTTGTAACCTAAATTCCCAATTTTCTTAACCCTAAATTTCTGATTTTGTGATTTCCGACCACCACGACCCATTCTGTGAATCATGAATCGTAATTATTGTTGCTGCTGTTGTTAATCGATGTTCATCGTTAAATCTTCCCCAATTTCAATTTGCGTAGCTGCTGCCGCTTATTTGGATTGGAGCAATATTCAGGTAACCATATCGATCCATTGCTTTCAATTGAGATGAACGATTGGTCTGGATTGTTTGTTGATGTTTGTGTAGTAAAATGTTATTTGACTATTGTATAATGGTATAATGGTATTGTGTTGCTGTTTTGAACTCCTAATGTTGATATTTTGTGCTGAAACTGTTGATATTTTAGCACACGGTTTTGTGCTGAAACTGTTGATATTTTAGCACACGGTTTTGTGCTGAAAACTGTTTTCGTGCGTGCCTTCCTTTTATTACATTTGTTGTAACTATATACTTGCTGTGAACTTTAATATCACTCTGCTGTGATTATTTATAAGTGCAGTATTCACTTGCAAACACCATTGTATTTGTATATTACCATTGCTCCTATTGATTTGGAGGGTTT
>Ga0209589_1012265_pt1 | contig 11702 bp, 5 predicted proteins | sample CowpeawhiteBW_FD_187525 | JGI IMG/M metagenome (GOLD analysis project Ga0209589, IMG submission 187525) | Root nodule microbial communities of legume samples collected from California USA - Cow pea white BW (SPAdes) (version 2) | ecosystem: Host-associated > Plants > Roots > Nodule | place: USA...
ATATATATATATATATATATATATATATATATATGAGCAGTTATTTCATCTGTATTTAATATTATGAAAACCTTACAAACCATGCCATGATTGGCACACAAATAAACAAATTTGTTCTTTCATGCAATGCTGATAGAAAATTTCCCAAGCTGTGTAGGTTGTTTTGTCATATCTCATTTTTTTTAGTTTAACTAAATAAAAACTACTTTCATTTATAACACAATAAGTATTAATGGCTTTAATGAATTTTTATATATAATCAAAATTGAATAAAAAAATGTAGCCTAATCACATTGAATTGTCATTTATCTCCAAACAATTATAAAAAAAAAATTAAGACAAACATTTGAAACAATACAACAAACTATCCACATACAAAAGTATACAACCATTCCAAATATAGTTACAGTCAAGTTGGCTAATTAAATTATTTAATTCAAAAGTTTGGAGTGGCACCATATTATTCTCTACTATATTAAAACTGTCCAAATATAGACACATGTCAGCATTGTATCAAATTTGTCCTCCTTGCATACTATTTTATATTCTACAACATTTTTATCTTTCTTTTCATGGCTTTCTTTTTCACTTGTCTACTCTGATTGTGTGCAGAACAGGACCATTCTGGTTGTATTAAGAAGTACAATGATGTGGTTGTGGTTGGATACCTTAAAATAATGAGATATTATTAATCTAATAGTGACATCTAAACTTAACATTTTGGTTCTCTGTATATTTTTTATTTCCAATTCTGGGACCATGAAATAGTTTATGCTTCTCCATCAAGAGTGGTAGCTCTCTATTGCACCACAATCAAGGGCAACTGTCATAGGCTAGCAAAAACCACTCTTCTGTTCACTTCATCAGCCAAATTACAAAAACTGAGTGAGTTGTGAACCCAAATTGTGCTATAAATACCACGAAAAGTTAGATTCATGACATGGGAATCACAAAGAAGAGAAGCATACAAAATTGTAAAGGTTGAAGAGTTTGTGCATTTTGTATCAGGAAAGATTGTAAGTTTCACTTTTATTCATTCTCAAATGAAGAGCATTTGTTGATATATCTACATATCTTTTTCCAAAGTAAATGTAAGTTTTTTTTAAATTTTTTTTTATATATATATATATATATTTCACATGTATATTTTGTTGGAGGCAAAAGTGATAGAACTTGGTTAGAAATTAAGGAGCCTTAGTCCTCCAAAAAAGAAATTCACTTATATATAAATAAAAGTATTTTTTTTAATTTTAATATATTATACATATTTGATACCTCTAAAATTTTTATATATTTAAAAATAATTTGAAACTCTAAAAAATTGAACAAATTGACCTACATATAGATTCAAATTTTAAAAAATTATTGAAATATACACTTATTATCTTCTTTTAAAGTCCTTCTATTAAATGGAATTTTAAATAAATTACGATTATAGTGATCTTAAAAATATGTTTATATCATATGAATAAATAAAGCACATTTAACTATTATAAAACCTAGTCTGCATAATTTTATCGCTTGAATAACAATTGCTTTGAATTTTATTATTTATAATGTATTTAATATTATCTTATTATTAGCATATTACTTTGTTTATAAATAGGTTAAGTCAATTTTTAAACCTAAAAACATTAAATAGACCAAAGAGGGTTTTAGAAAGGTAAACTTAGACCTAAAATTTAAGTCTATGACCAAAGTACTCATTAGATTATGAATATTTTAGCCAGATCAAATTTATTTAACCAATTTTTCTCATCCCATTTTCATCCATCAATATTTCATTATTAATGCTTTTACTGCTAGTTGAATAGAAAGTAATTACATTGTTACGTTCTAAAAAATTAAAAGACTTGATTAAAATTTTTACTAAAAAGACTAAAATAAATAAATAATAAGAATTAAAAGATAATTAAACTTAATTTATATCTCTGCTCTTAGTAAAAAGATATGCAATTTTTAGTATACGCGATATTTTTCTACTATTTTATCCTTCCGCTAATTTTAAAACCTGACAGCCATTATTATAAAATAAATGAGTAATTTTTGAAACAGTAATTTATAATTCAAATTTAACAATTTTTAAATAGATAAATAAGGACTGAGTGCCCTTTTTCAAATATTTATTACGATGAAAACATTTCATTTAGGTGACTACTTTTAATTGAATAACTTTGTTTGATCTTACAAAAATAACTAACAATAATCCTCCCATATTTTATTCAATTTGAAATTTCTTTTCCTTCTCTTGTACAACATTCACAGGACGGCACAGGTTTTTTTTATATCTTATTCCTGCACTTTATGCGTCCCATAAAAAAAATATTTTTCTTTTTCAAATTATATAATATAAAGGTGAAAAATAAATTTTGAATTATGTGATTTGAAAATTAAAAATAACTTTACATTATACAATTAAAATTTTTTTTCTTAAATTTTTTGACAAATTACATAATCCAAAAATTAAAAATAATTTCTAAATTATATAATTTAAAAGTTCATTAACTTTTATATTATACAATCCAAAAGTTTTATTTTTTTTTCTTAACATTTTAAAAATATTTTTAATTTTCAAATAAAACTCAGAAGTACTTTTTATTTTCAAATAATCTGAAAGTAAAAATACTTCCAAAATTGTAAAACAAGTTTTTTACATAAAAAGATAACATAAAAGCTATATAAAAGAAGAAATTGCCTTATAGGACGATCATGAATTGAAATTTTAAATATCCGATCTAAATTTATTTTAGATCTAAATAATTGCACTAAATTTAATATTCAGTTTTTTTTTTCAAAGCATGTTTGGATTTTTATTTTTCTTAAATTCAGATATAAATATAAAGATCAAGATTTAAATCCATATCCAAATATTTGGATCAAGATTTAAATCCATATTGAGATAATTTGATAAAGTTCAAAATTCAGAATTTATTATTTATAAAAGAAATTTAAACTAATTTTATAAAACGTGTCATCGAGGTCGACATTATCTAATTTGACAAAATTTTAGTCGAGGCCAACTCAGCCGAATTTCAGCTAGACCGACTTGGCTGAATTTCGGTTGTGGCCAACTCGGTCGACTTTCGGCATAGGTCGACGCAGCCTAATTCAATCAAGGCAAACTTGGTCGAAATTTCAGCCCAGCCAACTCGGACAAATTTCAGGCCAACTTGGCCGAATTAGGACGACTTTTGATCGGGGTAGACTTGGTCAAATTCGACCAAATTTTAGTTGGGGTAGACTCGGCCAAATTCGGACGAATTTCATTCGGGTCCAACTTAGCTGAATACGTTCAAAATTTGGTCGAGGTTGACTCGCTCGAATACAGCCCAACTTTGACAAGGGTTAATGCGGACAAATACAACCATATTTGGACTAGGATCGACTCTACCAAATTTTGGTTGGGGCCAATTCGATCGAAATTATGCTGAGGCTGACTCAACCTAATATGACTGAATTTCGTTCAAGCCTAACTTGATTCAAATACGACAGACTCGGCCAAATTTCTATCACAGTCAACTCGAATGAATATGGCCAAATACAGCGAAATTTCGTTCGGTACCAACTCTTCAAAATTCAGCCGAATACGGCCATATTTTGAATACAACCGAATATGGCCAAATACAACCAAATTTCATTCTAGATCGACTTTGCCAAATTATTTCCCTTATTGTCAAATTGGTCCTCCAATTTTTTGTTATTTTGGTTATTGGTTTTGCAAAAATGATTCAATTTGGTCTTTGCTGTTAATTTTTACCAAATTGTGTTAAAATCAATGCCACGTGTCAATTTCTGAATTTTTTTGAATTTTTTTTTGTTTTGTACACGTGTTGTGTCACGTGTCAAAATGATTCAATTTGGTCCATATATTTGTTTTTAATTTCAATTTAATCTTAATTTTTGTAAAAATGAAACAATATTACAAAAGATTATTACAAAAGCTTGAGAATAATTTAAGAATTGTTCAAAGAAATACTTAACTTTAATTAGATTTCTAAAACATTTTTTAATTAAGCCTTTGAACTTATATTTTTTGTCCCAAATTAAATAGATCGTTGTCAATAAAGGGTTATTAGACGAAGAAACTCAGCTTAAAAACAAACGTAAATTTAAAATAAAAAATTGAAAAACAAAATAATTTAGGTTAAATTACCTTTTGGTCTTTGTATTTGTTAAGTATTGTCAAATTGGTCCTCCAATTTTTTGTTATTTTGGTTATTGGTTTTGCAAAAATAATTCAATTTGGCCTTTGCTGTTAATTTTTACCAAACTGTGTTAAAATCAACGCCACGTGTCAATTTCTGAATTTTTTGAATTTTTTTGAATTTTTTTTTTATTTTGTACACTTGTTGTGTCACGTGTCAAAATGATTCAATTTGGTTCATATATTTGTCCATATATTTGAAAAATGAAACAATATTATTGCTCCTTAAATTGACACTTAATTTACTTTTTGTATGAAACTTATGATGATATTCTTACTAACAAAAATTAAAAAACTTAAAAAAAATTAGAAATTGACAAGTGACGTTAACTTTAACACCATTTTGTCAAATTAACGGTAAGAACTAAATTAAATCACTTTTAAGAAAATAAAAACTAAATTGAGACAACAAAAAATTAAATAACCAATTTAACATTAGTTTGACAAATACAATAATCAAATGAGTAATTTAATCAACAATCTATAAGCTTATTAAAAATTAAAAATTGCCATATTATTAAAATTAAAAAACTTCATGCTGCTACTGTATACAATACGAATACGTGGACTTGTTTGTTGCCTAATTCTAGCTGAGACTAGCTGAGATTCTAGCCGCAACTCAGTGAAACTGTTACCATGTATAGATTTGACTTTGAATTTATTTGATAATTTTCTTTGTTCTTGAAAATATCTCTTTTAATAGTTGAAATTTAATTAAAAAATTTATATATCTTTAGGATTAATTTCTATATACAGTAAATAAATAAGAAATATTAATAAATAATTATTACGAAAATTACAAAATATAAGAGAGATGAAGTTATTTTTAAGTAATTTTAGTAAAGATATTTTTCATCTTGTCGATTATTTTTTAAAACTCTTATGGTTGAAATTACTCTTAGTATATATAAGATTTTGGTGAATAAAAGGGGTTAAAAAAAGTATAAACTGCTTATAATGGATGGTTATAATTGCATAAAAAAAATTAGTTTAATAACATTTTTGTCTCTATATTTATAATAATAATTCAATATTTTTTTCTATCTATTTTTTACTTAGTGTGATTTTTATTTTATTTTTTAAAATTTCAATGTGATATTTCCGTCTTTAAATTCATCATCTCTAAACCATAAGAGATCATGTTAACTTAGTTACAAATAAAATGCTATTAAGCCAAAAAAAATATTATAAACAACTATTTTAAACATTTATTGAATTCTTAATTGAGTTTTAAAAAGTAATGAATAACTTGGTGTAACCTATTTAATACATAAGACTTTTGAAGTTTTGCAATCTGCATGTAACTTACTTGATTAAGATAACAATTGTGATGGATGGGTAATGGTGAAAAGGAGTGAGGGTAAGAATCTGAAATGGAAGAAAGCGTGAAACTGAGGGTGCCTCCACTCACTGGACAACAAGAACAGCCATTAGCTCTAATCAATTATCTCTACATTGGACACTTCTTAGCAAGATGGGGTACCAGGTTCTCTTTTAGACTTCAACTTTTGATTTCATTCTCTCAAAAATTGGATAATGGGTTTAAACATTATTATCAGTTGAAATGACTGTGACATCAGAAATTTATCAGTGGGATGTGAAATATAGACTGCACAAGATATGATTTATTTGTCTTGTGATATTCCAAATCGTTGGTGCTTCAGTAAATGTGTTACACTATTTTGTTGTTTTGTTTTTTCCATAACAAATAATCAAATTCGTTGAGGATCTACGTTTGCAGAATGTGGGAATTCTCTGTTGGTTTATACATGATCAATATTTGGCCAGAGTCCTTGCTGTATGGAGCAATATATGGTGCAGTTGAATCTGCCTCCATTGCTGTGTTTGGTCCCATAATTGGAAAATTGGTTGATAAGTTGTCTTCTCTTAAGGTGAGAACAATTATTGTCTATCCAAAAACAGTGAATTTTGTAATTTTTTGTCAGATGAGGCCATGTTCTCCTTTTGCAATTAGTTATCATGTCAAGTTTTGATCTTAAGTATGTAACTTGTTAAATTCTTAAAAGAAAAGTTGTATCGTCCACAACAGTGGTTATAATTTGTTGGAAAAGATTACTTTTAGTTAATGATACCTATAGCATATACCAAAAAAATATCATGGTGCCTTTTGATAAATAACTCTATCTGCCTAATTTATTGTCAGGTTTTACAATTGTGGTTGGTGACACAAAATCTCTCTTTTGTTATTGCTGGGGCCTCTGTAGTTACCTTACTCAACCACTCATCTCTGAAGTTTACACACTTCTCAATTTTCATGTTTCTTGTGTTGCTAATCAATGTCTGTGGTGGCACTGGTGTGCTTTCAACTCTTGCCGGTACAATCCTGATTGAAAGAGAATGGTAATTAATATCCTTCAGTCTTTGGTGAGAAAAATATAGATATATGATAAACTGTCTATTGGTTGAAACAAATATTGATGCTAAAGATTAAAGATTTAGCTCAGTTTTCAACATAATATCTTAGCAATTTCTCAAGGTTTTGAAAGTCAGATAATTTTTTGTGTAAAAAATGCTTTAGTTGCCATTGCACAGGTTGTTGGTTATATGTGAAGGTCAACCCCCAGAATTGCTTACAAAGATGAATTCAGTCACAAGAAGAATTGATCTATGTTGCAAACTTCTTGCTCCTGTCATAACAGGGTTCATAATAAGCTTTGTATCACTAAAAGCATCTGCTATAACTTTAGCACTGTGGAATACTGTCTCTGTTTGGGTGGAGTATTGGCTTTTCACTTCTGTATATGAAGGGATTCCAGCTTTGGGCCAAAGTAGCCAGAAAAGGATGGCAAGACTTTTACAATGTGATCAAGAAATGAACAATCTTAGCTCTGAGGAAGATAGCTTGCTTCCTGTTACTGAATGTAGCTCAGAATTTGCAGATAGAAAGTGGAACAAAAAAATTTCTGACAAAATTTCAGAGATTCCTTATGTTGCTGCATGGAGAGTTTACTTGCAACAAGAAGTTGCACTTCCTGGACTAGCTCTGGCCTTGCTATTTTTCACAGTACTAAGGTGAAAGCTTACAAACAACCATAGCATATCACTTTGCACAAACTTTGTTTTTCCCTGATATTAACATTTTTAACTTTTCAGAAGCTGTTTGATACTATTGTATAAGAGATAAGAATTGTTCAGATTCAACAAAGGAATGAGAAACACTTCAAAATTGTAGATGTATGTTTGTCAAACACATTTCAGATACTTCTTAGTCCAATCTACATTTATAATTGTTTACTTCTTGTACTTTTTAACTTTAATGTAACTACTTGTGTAGTAACCTGAGCATTTGTTTCTGGTGTGCATCCATGTTTTGTGAAATTACTGTTTTATTTCTGATAAAAAATAGTCCGAGCTAACACCATTGAACAAAGTCATTCAAAAACTTTAATTCTTAGCACATCTTAAGTTGTCTCATATATCTTGTCAAATGGGTATGAAGAGTCATTGATGGAATTCCAATTACTTGCCTCAGTTTTGGAACTTTGATGACAGCTACTTTAGAATGGGAAGGAATACCTGCATATGTTATTGGACTAGGAAGAGGAATAAATGCTGTGATTGGAATAGCTGCAACAGTTGCATACCCTGTGCTACAGTCTCGTATATCAACCATTAGAACTGGACTTTGGTCAATATGGTCTCAGGTATAAACATAGTAATGGATCAAAAATCTAAAGTGTTCTGTGTGAATAACATATTTGAATATAAAAATCTTCAATTTCCTTTCTTTCTGAACCATTATCCAAAATATGTGCTGCTGATATTATTTTTAGTATAAAAGTTTGTTTCTTTTTTAAGGGTTACTGTTATTCCTATTGATCATTGTTACCTTTGTGCATGCAGTGGACTTGCCTCCTTCCATGTATAGCTGCAATATGGATCCAAAGTGGCTTTCTATCATCATATATTCTGATGGGAAGTGTAGCCAGTTCTCGGCTTGGATTGTGGATGTTTGATTTGTCAGTACTTCAACACATGCAGGCAATAAATAGCCCTTATTGTTTGAAATTGTTTAACTTTTTTCTGTGTCTAGCTTTTATATATTGTCTTTGATGAATCACTGAAGTTCTCTTCTTTTTCAACTATCTTGGCTTGATTTCCCTTTGCAATTTTTTGAATAGGATCTTGTCACTGAATCCGATCGTTTGATAGTTGGAGGTGTTCAAAGTTCTCTTCAGTCTTTGATGGAATTGTTGGCCTATGTTATGGGAATCATAATATCTGATCCACGGGTTAGTTTCAAAACTAATGCATTCATTTATCACATTTTGAGTGTCCCTTACAACATTCAATTCTTACTGAATAACTGATCATTGATCCATAAATAAAGGCATGTCTTGGTTTGGCAACTACCATTAAAAAAGTATTAGAATTTCAGCTTAACTTTGATCTCAATAAACTGACTTAGTAAAGGGAGATTTGTCAACAATTAATCTTTGATTTAATTGATGTGAGAAGACAACAGATTTAAAATATCAAACATGGGAATCGAGAGGAACCGGACAACAAGTGACATAATAGGTTCAATTATCGATTTGAGTTAGACTCTTATCGACTTTAATACCCTATTAAAGTAGTTGAATTTAAACCTAACGCATAAGTCAATAATTGAAGATTTATCTCACTTATATAAGACAAATTGGTATTATTTGTAACCGATGTAAGATTTGCAATACACTGCCTCATGCCAAAAACATCGTACAAAACTACTTACATATTCTAGTTCATTTGCATAACTGATTTTGGTTAGCAATTTTCATTAGTCCTTACCTATCAAACAAAAATCATCTCCAAACAATAGTGCAACACCAACTTTGTTCTAGAGTTTATTTCCTATGAGTAGCTTTATAGTTCATGCTAAATGAAAATTTTTCATCTGCCCTCAAAAGAAAGTTATATATTGCATTGAGTGTGATGCCAAACGAAATGAAAATGGTGTTAAACCTGTTTACTGTTATCTGTATGTTCAGGACTTCTGGAAATTGGCTGTAATATCTTTTCAAGCAGTGACATTAGCTGCTTTCTTATACTGTATCCATGCATACCGTGTAAGAAAGCACCTCTTCCACTTTGACAGAATGTTGTGGGCTAAATGTTTTGTAATAGCATCTTAAGTTGTGAAGTTCAATCAATCTCTTCGGAAAAAGTTTTCTATTCACTTTTCATACATAGAAAGATTTTTTTTTAATCAGAAGATATTAAGGCTTTTATTTGAAAATGTAATTGTATTTCGTAGAAAAAGCTTTTGATAGATCGTAACCAAACTTAAAGAGTATCGAACCGATGATGTTCTTTATGATTAATCTTAAAAACTTTCTCCAATTTAAACTCAATAATGTGACCTTATAGATAATTAACAAGCCATATTTCCTATTTATTTTTATAGAAATCTCATTTAATTATTACTGATCAATTAAGTTAAAAAACTTTAAGATAAGAGATAAATTATTCTAATATTTTAAAATGATGATTTAAAATATAAATAGTTAACTCATGCATATAAGTGTGAGTTAAAATCTTTTTTATTAGATAAAAATAAACATGAAGAACAATATATGAAGAAAAAAAAACTAAAATTCTGTTATTTTTAATATTATTTATTAAAAATGGTGTCATAATTTCTTATCAATTTAACTTGTTTATAATTCATACGTTTGTAATCTCATGTTGTACCTTCCTTGTATCTCCTAGGAAAAATACTCAACAAAAGTGTACGCTTCCTCTTAAATACGAGTCTGGCTTCCTATCTTACAAATTAAATTAAACCAAAATATACTTTTATTGGATTAAACAAGTTTAACAAAAAAAATTATTTATTTAGTTTGAAGTTTAAATTTATTAATCTGTTTTCAATTGTTATAAGTAAAAATTATTATATATATATATATATATATCCAATTATTATAAATAAAAATTATTAACCCATTCTAGCTACAACATCTGTTTAGCTAACACATCATATTACTCCCAAATTGTAACTACTCGTTAATATGTTCTTTTCAAAAAACTATAAAAAAAAAAAAAAAACAAGTTTAATTCCGGTGTTTGTTAACTATCAGTCAATTTAGATTCTGAAATTAGCACCACCACCAGTCAATTTGATTCCTAATGCTACAAATCAATTATTATCAATTTAATTCTTGTATTTGACAGTCGTCAATTCATTCTGTCCTTGTCATAATAAGGGATTAAATTGACTAATAAATAATAAAATTACGGACCAATGAATTTAAATCAAGGAGCAAATTAAAAATATTTTGCAGAGACTAGAATAATCAACAGTCAATAATTAATTGTTTAATAATTGTAAAGACTAATTAAAATTAATGGTAATTGTAATTTATAAATGATTAGGAGAACGTTGTACGGAAACATCTTTATCTGTGGTAGTAGAAAGAAGGGTGATGGAGTGGTAGTGTTTTCTCCACTAACAGAAATTCTTGACAATGAACTTCTTGAGATCTTTAAGATTGTCTTAGTGGATAGTAGTAACATCATTCAATTGCCTCCAATTTTTAAGTGCTTTACTTTCTTTTCAAATGCACTATGAGTTAGGCAATACTATGGGAGATGAAACCACTACACAACTAAATTGCAACTACATAAAAATTGTTGGTGCTTTCTTGTTAGGTTTTTATTTATAAGAATAGTAGTAGTATTTATTTACATGGAAAATATGAAGTTTTTATTATTGGTAGAGATTATTTATTGACTAAACCAAGTATTAACATACAACATGAGTTTTTTTTTTTTTTGACATGGTTTATCATACTTGGCCAGTAGACAAAGTTATGGTTGAACACAGGATCGGGTAAAGCGAGTAAAACATTCGCTTTAGGCCTCAAAGATAAGAAGGTTTTAAAAAAAAAATTATTACTAATATTTTTTTATTAAATTATCTTTAAGATAAAAAAAGGCCTTATAACTTTTTTAATACTGATTAATATACCTCTATTAAACTAATTATAGAATTATGTTTAAGATAAAAAAGCCTCAAAAAAATATTTTATTACTAATATATCTCTATTATTATTAGTAGTAAAAATGATAATTAATGAGTTAAAATATATTTTTAGTAAATTATAATTTTGTTTACAAGAAAAAGAGAATGATTAGCTATCTTTATTCTTTTATAATGAATCTTAATTCTATTTTCTTTTTTTGTCTCTTTATGACTTCCCTTACCTCTTCTTTATTTTCTTCTTATAGTCTTTATGACTTCTCTTACCTTTCCTTACTTTATTTTCTTCTGATAGTCTTTTTTCTAGGGTATTAGCATATTACATCCCTTAAATCTCTTGAATCTCATGTTACCTATGTGTATAATCCTTTCATCCTCATTTCTGATTAATATGTTTTTTTTTTCTATTTGTGTTGTTGTTATTTTTATTTTGTTTTGGATTTGTATTAGAATTAGAAATGTGTTTCTTATGCCTAGTTTTGTTTTTCGGTACTTTTAGATTTATAGAGTTTTTTT
>Ga0209589_1012271_pt1 | contig 11696 bp, 13 predicted proteins | sample CowpeawhiteBW_FD_187525 | JGI IMG/M metagenome (GOLD analysis project Ga0209589, IMG submission 187525) | Root nodule microbial communities of legume samples collected from California USA - Cow pea white BW (SPAdes) (version 2) | ecosystem: Host-associated > Plants > Roots > Nodule | place: USA...
ATGGGATATTATGCAGATACATATGTATTTTGTTTATTATTTTATCCTTGTGAAGATTATGTAAACTTGGCAGGAGCCATTGACTTTTATTTCAGTTTTATGAATTATGGACTCCTGGCTTTATAACTCGTATATTTAAAGTTTTAAATTTCCCGTGTTTTTGGGAAATAGTTTATATTAAATATGGATGGACTTTATTGTAATTTTGTTTTTATTTTATTTATTATCAAGTAATATTCCTTAGGGATGTTACAATTGGTATCAGAGCAAAAGTTTTGAAAATATTTTTAAAATATTTTGGGGCTAGTGAGGAGTGAGCTTATCAATGTGTTGTTTGTGGTATGCTGTGTGTTGAATGTGAAAAGTGTGTGGTTTTGTTTGACTAAACGACTGATTTTTAACAGTTGTAATGTGGCGTATCCAGGCTATGGCTGCTAACAAGAGGAGGAGGAGTAGTGGCGTTGATGACATCGCGGAGGCGATTCACCGCATGGTGGATGCGATGCAGCCACCCGTAGCAGCAAAGCCTAGGACGGCGATTGCACCAATCAGGGTGCCAACAATGGAAGATTTCTTGCGACATAAGCCAGCTGAGTTCACTGGCAAGGCTTCCCCCGATGAAGCGGATGCATGGCTCCGCAAGTTTGAGAAAATCTTCAAAGTGATGAACTGCGAAGATGAACAGAAATTGTTGTTTGCTGCGTATCTACTGAATGAGGATGCATAATACTAGTGGGCTGGCATGCAACAACAGATGGAGAACAATGAGGAGCCAATGACTTGGGCCAACTTTAGAGCTCGTTTCCTGGAGAAGTACTTTCCAGATACGGCGAGACAAGACAGAGAGGCTGAATTCCTAGCACTGCAGCAGGGAGACATGACAGTGCAGGAATATGTGAATAGGTTCAAACACTTGGCGAGGTATTCTTCCCAGAACATTACGGAAGAGTGGAAGTGTCTAAAGTTTGAGCGAGGTCTCAGACTAGAGCTGAAGAGGGTGGTAACCCCTCTGAGAGAGAGGAGATTTCCCATCTTGGTGGAGCAAGCCAAGAGTGCTGAGAGTCTTGAGAAGGGCCCTGGCCCTATTGTGAGCCGACATCAGAAGAATGTCGCGGAGGCTAGGTAGATGAAAAAGTCGTACAACCGGCCATAGGCATCTCAGGGTCCCAGTTGTTATCAATGTGGCGGACCCCACCTGAAGAGAAATTGTCCACAGTTGGCAGGTGGAGTAGGAGGGTCAGGAGACTGTCGCAAGTGTTTTATATGCGACAAACCTGGACATTTCGCCAATAATTGTCTAGAGAAGAAAAGCCTTAGCACGAAGAAACCAGCCGCATCGCCAGCAGAGCGAGCGAGAGCAACGGGCAGAGTCTTTGCCCTGACCACCACAGAGGCTACACAGTCGGGTAATCTCATACTTGAACCTTGTGTATTGTTTGGTAATTTAGTGTTGGTGTTGTTTGATTCCGGGGCAACCCATTCTTTTATTTCTAATGTGTGTGTGGGGAGATTACAATTGGTGACACGTGATTTGGGATGTGAGTTGCTTGTTTCAACTCCCTCCTCAAGTCAAGTGGCTACCAGTTCAATCTGCATTGGGTGTTCTATGGAGGTGGCAGGTCGCAGATTCAAGGTGAACCTGGTGTGCTTGCCTTTGGAGGGACTAGACGTAATCTTGGGGATGGACTGACTGTCTAACAATCACATCATAATTAATTGTGGACGGCACAGTTTGGTATTCCCAGAACATGAAGGATTGGAGTTAATCTCAGCTCAGAGGGCAATAAATGAAGTAGAAGTCGGAGCCACCTGCTTTATGATAGTGGCTCATGCAGAAAAGAAGAGTACCGCCGAGAAGATCAGTGTGATTCCAGTAGTGGAGGAGTATGCTGACGTATTTCTAGATGAAATACCCGAGTTGCCACCGAGTAGGGATGTGGATTTCTCCATTGATCTCATCCCTGGGGCTGGCCCAGTATCCATGGCGCCTTATATAATGGCACCCGCAGAGTTGGCAGAGTTGAAGAAGCAAATAGAAGATTTGCTTGAGAAGAAGTTCATTCGGCCGAGCGCATCACCTTGGGGAGCACCGGTACTACTAGTGAAGAAAAAGGATGGCAGTTCGAGGTTGTGTGTTGACTACCGTCAATTGAATAAGCTGACCATAAAGAATAAGTATCCGTTGCCGAGGATAGATGATCTGTTGGATCAACTGAGGGGAGCTGTAGTGTTCTCTAAGATTGACTTGAGGTCTGGATACCATCAGATCTTAGTCAAACCGGAGGATGTGTAGAAGACGGCGTTCAGGTCACGATATGGCCATTACGAGTATGTAGTGATGCTGTTCGGGGTGACAAATGCTCCTGCTATTTTCATGGACTACATGAACAAAATATTCTGACCGTACCTTGATCAGTTTGTTGTCGTGTTTATTGATGACATATTGATATACTCGGAGGATCGGGATGTACATGCAGATCATCTGAGAGTGGTGCTAGGAATTCTCAGGGAGCATAAACTGTATGGGAAGCTGTCAAAGTGTGAGTTTTGGTTGGATGAGGTACAATTCTTGGGTCATGTAATCTCAGCCCAAGGTATATCGGTGGATCCAGCGAAGATTGAAACAGTGGTGAAGTGGGAAAGGCCACAAACGGTTACTGAGGTGAGGAGCTTCTTGGGTCTGGTGGGTTATTACAGGCGGTTTGTGGAGGGGTTCTCCATGCTGGTGAGTCCCTTAACTCAACTCACTAGGCAGGACCAGCCTTTCTCTTGGACAAACGAGTGTGAGGTCTGCTTTGAGGATATGAAGAGGAGATTGACCACTGCACCCATATTAGTTATTCCTGACACCGCCAAGACGTTTGAGGTATACTGTGATGCTTCATACCAAGGTCTGGGTTGTGTGTTGATGCAGGAGAAACGGCCCATTGCTTATGCATCTCGTCAGCTGAAGGTGCATGAGAAAAACTATCCTACACATGATTTAGAATTGGCGGTGGTGGTTTTTGCCCTTAAATCATGGAGGCACTACTTATATGGGGCACAATTTCAAGTATTCAGTGATCACAAGAGCTTGAAATACTTGTTTGATCAAAAGGAATTGAATATGAGGCAGAGGCGCTGGATGGAATACCTGAAGGACTACGACTTTGAGCTATTATACCACCCTGGTAAGGCTAATGTTGTAGTAGACGCTTTGAGCAGGAAGAAATCTCATGTGTCGACCATGATGATTAAGGAGTTGGAGTTAATCGAGAAGCTGCGGGATATGAATCTGGGATTGGATATGGAGACAGATCACATACGGTGTAGCATGTTGAGGATCACTAATGAATTCTTGGATGAGGTTCGGGTGGAACATGGCAAGGACCAGGAATTGCAGCACATCATTAGTGAGTTGGGCACAGAGAAGAGGAAAGACTTCAGGATGGGTAGATATGGCATCCTGCGATTTAGAGAGAGGGTGTGTATACCCAGTAGTCGGGTACTGAGGAAAATACTCTTGGATGAAGGGCATAAGAGTTGTCTTAGCATACACCCAGGTATGACTAAGATGTACAAGGACTTGAAGGCGACTTTCTGGTGGACTGGTATGAAAACTGATGTGGCAGACTATGTGGCATCTTGTCTAGTGTGTCAGAAAGCGAAAATAGAGCATCAGAGACCAGGTGGTACGTTGAAGCCTTTTGAGATTCCCCAGTGGAAATGGGACAGCATTTCCATGGATTTTGTTACCCATCTACCGAGGTCAGTGAGGGGGCATGATTCTATATGGGTAATAGTGGATCGACTGACGAAGTGCGCTCACTTTCTACCTATTAATCAGAAGATGTCCCTAGATAAGCTGGCAGAGTTGTACGTCAGGGAGATAGTCTGATTACATGGTGTGCCTGAGAGTATCATATCGGATAGAGATCCGAGGTTTACCTCGAGGTTCTGGCAGTCGTTACAGAACACTTTGGGTACTCAGTTGAAAATGAGCTCGGCATATCATCCTCAGACGGATGGCCAGTCTGAGAGAACCATACAGTCTCTGGAGGACTTATTAAGAACGTGTGTTCTGGATCACCTCGGGATTTGGAGTGATGTGCTACCACTAGTGGAGTTCACTTATAATAACAGCTACCATTCCAGCATTGGGATGGCACCGTACGAGGCCTTGTATGGTAGGAGGTGTCGAACACCTTTGTGTTGGCAGCAGGATGGGGAAGATGTGGTACTTGGTCCAGAGTTCTTACAACAAACCACTGAGAAGGTTAGGGTAATACAGGAACGGATGCGTGCAACTCAGAGTCGGCAAAAATCTTACGCAGATAAGAGGAGGAGGCCACTCGAGTTTGAGGCTAGTGACCACGTATTTCTCAGAGTTACACCTACAACAGGATGGGGAAGTTGTGGTACTTGGTCCAGAGTGCTTACAACAGACCACTGAGAAGGTTAGGGTAATACAGGAACGGATGCGTGTAACTCAGAGTCGGCAAAAATCCTACGCAGATAAGAGGAGGAGACCACTCGAGTTTGAGGCTGGTGACCACGTATTTCTCAGAGTTACACCTACAGCAGGTATTGGGAGAGCATTGAAGTCGAGGAAGTTGACCCCTCGATTCATCGGTCCATATCAGATTACGAGGTGAATTGGACCGGTGGCGTATGAGATTGCATTGCCACCTCACTTGGGAAACTTGCACAATCTTTTCCATGTATCACAGTCGAGAAAGTACGTGACGGATCTTACTCATGTGCTGGAGCAGGATGATGTTCAGGTGCGTAAGAACCTGACTCTTGGAGTTGGACCGGTGAGGATTCTAGATTCTCAGATCAAATAGCTCAGAGGGAAGGAGATACGGACCGTGAAGGTTCTCTGGGACGAGGCAACCCAAGAGATGACTTGGGAGATGGAAGATCTCATGAGGAAGTCCTAACCTCATCTTTTTACTGGTAAGTCTTATTTTCGTGGACAAAAACTTTAAAAGGTGGGGGTAACGTAAGACCCGGGAAAATTAATTAATTAAATAATTAATTAATTAATAAATGCGGGAGGAGGGCGTCTTTATGACATTAATTGCTGTATAATGTGATGTGGAAAAGTGCTAGCTCATGTGGTTGAGAGTACTTTGGATTGTGTGAGAGGACTTGGGTCTGAGTCTTATGGATGCCAATTATGTGTCGTTGTTTTATGATTTATTTTAATAAAATGTATGAGTGTGGAATTTGAAATGTAAACTTGTGATTATTGTTTATGTAACCAAAGGTGGTTTGGCAGAGTGGTTGTGCTTTGGCCTTATGAGTGGAAGGTCGTGGGTTCAAACCTGGATGGGCAAAGAATAAGCTTTATTTTTGCTAACTATTAGATTGGTATGAATGCGAAGGGGTAAAGAAAACCTAGCAGAAGGATAAAGAATAGGTGTTGTAAAACCTTTCCACTAAGTGACTTGAATAGCCATTAGGCCCACACTTGAGTCCAAATCGTTTTTTTACTCTAACCTACATTGAGCCACATATAAAAGGCGAAATTGAAGAGAAAAGAGGGTTTCTCCAGTTTGGGGATTTTGCCTATAGAGAGAGAGGAACGAAATTTTAGAGAGTGAGAGGTGAATTTGGATGTTTGAGAGGTTAATTTGGGAGGAATCTGAAGCAGAACCGTGGTGAGCAAAGGAACATCAAATTTCGTCCAACTTTAATCCAATAACCCAGGTTAGGGGAGCTGGACTGTAATTTTTATACTTTTGGTCACATTGTATGCTGAGATATTGTCCTATTGGTATGTTTTGCTATCAAATTTCGGGTTCCCATGAGAGGGATTTGGGGTTGGTATATGGGTATGGTTATATTGGTGTTTTACCTAAATTTATGTTTATGAGCGGGATAGGCTCATAGGGTTGGACCACAAAAGAGTTAGTTTCGTGGGAGCACAGGGAAGTCCCAAGACCTAGTTCGTGCATATACTCATGAAGGACTATGAGGTCATGGTTGGGTGATTATGAAATATGAAATTAGTTATGTTATTTTGGGTTGGGGAACATATTTATTCTCATGTTTCTTTATATATATGTTGTGCATAGCTCACCCTTTTTGTGTGTGTGTGGCGATGATCGGGTAACTTGTTATCCGGGAGCAGATGATGTGACAGGTGGGCCAGGAGATGCTTAGACTCGGAGCGAGGGCTAGCATGGGATATTATGTAGATACATATGTATTTTGTTTATTATTTTATCCTTGTGAAGATTATGTAAACTTGGCAGGAGCCATTGACTTTTATTTCAGTTTTATGAATTATGGACTCCTGGTTTTATAACTCGTATATTAAAGTTTTAAATTTCTCGTGTTTTTGGGAAATAGTTTATATTAAATGTGGACTTTATTGTAATTTTGTTTTTATTTTTTTTATTATCAAGTAATATTCCTTAGGGATGTTACACAACTTCTCATCAAAGAGGCATATGAAGGTGGACTAATGGGGCACATTGGTGTTAATAAAACTTTTAAAAGTTTTGAAAGACCGTTTTTATTGGCCTCACTTTCAAAAACAAGTCTCCAAGTTTTATGAAAAATGCAACGTTTGCAAAATGGCAAACTCAAAGTCTTACCTAATGGCTTATGTAAGACCCGAAAAATTTAAATAAATAATAAATATTTAATTAGCAATAATTGTGGATTGAAAGTACCTCTAAATAAATTAATTTTCAAGTCATAGAAAAGGAGCAATGATAGCTTAAGTGATTGAGTGTGTATGGTGGTGTGGAGTGGAGAGATCTTGGGTTTGAATCTTGTTGTGTGATATTTTAATTAATTGTTTTCTTTTGCATGTATACATAGACGTGAGATTAGATCTTATAATTGTATGTCTGCATGAAATATCATGAAACATGAATTGGCTTGTTGGTTGTGTATATGCTTGATAATTGAATAATTGAATGGAAGAGAGTAGAAACCTCTCCTATTGATGACCATTTACATTTATTTTCGTTTTAGGGTCATTTTGTGTGCTAGTTGAGGGAGGCTAGTGAGAGCATTGAAATTGTGAATTAAGGAGTGCAAAAAGAGGTAATGAGAGTTCTTTACGGTAGAGGCAAGGGTTGGATCAATTTTGGTTTAAGAAGAAGTGTAGGAGTGTTATTGGAGTAGGAATACCATGTAAGGGGAGTTGTATCTATTTGTTTAAATTTGTGTTTAATGTATTTTGTGATGTGTTGAAGCCCGGGTGCCTTCTTCCTTCTTCCAATTACACTATTTTTTGTGTTTTTAGGTTTCTACATAGAAACCGCCTAGTGGCAATGAAGACCTGTTGGGCGATGCATACTGCTTGAACTAAGTTTCTGGGTTCTGGCCAGAAACTTCTTGGTGTCAATGAAGATCTGTCAGGCGACACCAATTGGATTGGTTCATTTTCTACGATTTTGTGGTTTCTGTTTAAACGTGCACCTTTAATTTTGTGTAGTTTTATGCATGATGGATGAAACTTTGCTAAATTCTGCATGTTTGAGTGCCTTTAAATTGACCAAAGTAGATGCAATACGCTGCTTCTCGTATTTTTTGGGCAGAAAGGACTGTCGGGCGGTGGTTTCCTACCTCTAGGCTCCAGGTCTTTGGTTTTTGTTTCACTGGGTGCCAAGCTCTAGTCGTGTAGCAACTACATTTTTCTTCTCTATATAGTTTCGTAAAATTGCGGTTCTAGGTTCGCTAACCGTCTTATTTAGCTAAAATTTTGACAATAGGTTCATAACATGTTGTTCTTTAATTTGAACAGTGTGATCTTAGTTTGAATGTATGTAGTTAGAGATATATGATATGCATGATAGCTGGTTTGGAAGTCTTTAAAATGCTTGAATAATCTCTTGATAATTTCAAGTAACTACTAATATGAATCTATGTATGGATACATGATCATGTAGAGTGCTGAATATTGGTTTTGGTGTGAGGCACTAGGATGAAGGGATTTTATAGGTACTGTTGTGTTTTGTATGATTATATTATATGCATCTTTTGGTTATTGCCTAATAGATTCATATATGCAATGTGTATTCTTGGTCAAACTCAAGTGATGGCGTGTTTCCAAATGATGAATGTATGAATGCTTATGCGTGATTGGTGCATATGAACTGTGATGATGCAATTGGATGTATTTTGAAAGGTAAACATATGCAATTTGGTGTTATGAAATGTGCCTTTAACGATTGATGTGAACAAAGTGGTTTCGACAATGACCAAACCTGTAAAATTCACAACACTAGTGTAAGACCTAGCGGTGCAGATTGGACCGTCAGGTGTTAGCAACAAAACAGGGGTCCCTGAAGTGAGTGGCACCTGGAGGAGGGTTATGGTGATGGTCTTCGGTCTAGGATAAGCTTGCATTGATTCTTACAGGCGGGGAGGTCCATATGGTTTGAATCTTGTGTGAGAATACGAGTGGGGAGGTTCGTATTAGTTGGCTCACACTTGATTGTATTACGAGCAAAGAGGTTCATAATGGAGTTGGAAACATGTGATGGATACAGATAGGGAGGTTCGTATTGGATGTACTCTTATGTGGGGATACAAGCGGGGAGGTTCATAGTAGGTGTTCACGCGTGTTGGACTACGAGCAGGGAAGTTCGTAGAGTTGAACTACGAACGGGGAGGATCATAGAGTTGGACCACGAGCGGGTTTGTGAAAGCATATGAAATCTCGAAGTCCATGGTTGAGTTTGTGTTAATCTCATATAGATTATGAGAGTAGAGTTGTCTAGTACTAAGGTATTTAATAATGGGAAATTGGCTAAGTTAAGTTGGGTTAAGGTATTTATCATTTATTATGCATGTTTGCTTCTTTATAAGCTCACCCTTTTTGTTTGTGTTTGGCGATGATCTTGTGACTTGTCACACAGGAGCAGATGATGTTTTAGGTGAGGCTGGCGACGCATCAGAACGGAATGAAGGCTAGCAATGGGGATTTAATTTAAGAAACTAATTTTTGTTAATTTGTAATTTCCTTTTGAGTTGGCTATGGATTTTGAAACTTGTAATAATATTGAATTATTTTGGAGTTAATCGGTTAATAGATTTTAAATTTTCCCGTGATTTGGGAACAATATACGATGTTGAATTTAATCTACTATATATCTAAGAAAATGTTAGGATAGTGAAATTACTAAATTAGACACTCCTGTTCATTGACACGTGTTCTAGATTAGGGGTATTTTAGTCATTTTGGTGTTGTAGTTTTTTTGGCGGTGCAGAGAGTTAAATGATGTGATGGACATTTGCTGTGACATTTGAAAATTCTTCTTCTGCAAGGCAAGTTACCTCCGTCGTTCTCCAGCTTTCCTTCTTTTCTTTTCCCTTCCTCCTTCTTCTGTATTTCTTCATTTTCTTCTTCCTTCCTTTCTTAGTCGCGTAACAAAATTTGGTTACATTTGAAAATTCTTCCTCTGCAAGGCAAGTTACCTGCGTTGTTCTTCTCCAGGTTTCCTTCTTTTCTTTTCGTCCTTCTTCTGTATTTCTTGATCTTCTTCTTCTTTTCTTTGTTAGTTCCGTAAGTTAATATTGTTTAACTTCTGAACTACATTTTATGTGTTGATCTTGCTGTTGATATTTTATTTTATTTTCTTAAAAGTTAAATATTTATTTTATTTACTGTTTTTTCTTCTTGATGCATCTTTCTTCATTATCGTTTGTTTTTTTACTTTGTCATTGTGGTGTATTATGTTTTTAAACACTTTTATAGAATTTTTTTTTTGTACTTGGTTATTATGCTGTATTATGTTTTGAAATACGTTATAGAAGTTTCGTTTTGTTTGAGATATTATTTGTTAATGTTTTTTTGAAGATGTTGTGATGTTTTTGTTGAAAAGAAATATTTTTTGTTATTTTCAGGACTTCTTTTTGTTAATTTTTTCAGTTTTATATGATTAGAACATATTGAACACTATTTTGTTTTGTTATTTTTGAAGATGATTCTTACCTTAATATTTTGTTTACTTAATTTTTCTTTTCTTTATTTGAGTTCGTTGTGTGGTCCGTTGAAACTTAAGACCTAACTTATTGTGACATATTAGATGGCAAAAAAATTTGATATGATCAAGGATATTGATGGAAAAAGGGAGACGTTGAAACTTGCTGTTAGAATCGTAGATTTGTGGTATGTTGAGTCCTGGGAATCCAAACGAAGTACGGAAATGGTTCTGATGGATCAAAAGGTAATGTAAAGTACCATATTTTAGCCTATTGTAAATTTTACTTTATTCGATGACAACTATATTTAACCATATATGTTTTAATTTGTTTTTCAGGGTGATGTTATTGTTGCAATGATTAAGAAGGAAGATATGGGTGTTTGGGAAGAGAAGCTAAAAGAGGGTGAAAGTTACATAATGCATAACTTTAAACTCTTGAAGAACAGAGCTCAATATAGAGTTTGTGAGCATCCATTTAAGCTGTTGTTTATAGGAGCAACGTCTATACGAGCACAACCCATTGCAAGCATACCTAGAAAGCTTTGGAAGTTCAAAAGTATAAAGGATATCATTGATGGAAAGTATTGTTCTGATTTGTTGGTTGGTAAGTTTATTGTTGTATCGTTATGTATGTGTCCTATATTTTGTTTTTTTGTTAATCTATTAATTTTTTTGCATGTTAGATGTCATTGGTATGCTGGACAATGTAGAGGAGAAAGGCCATTCCAAAAATGTTGTGTTTGACCTCAAAGATTTGAGGTTTGTTTCATTATATTTGGTGTTTTATATTTGCAATAGTTTTATAATTATTTGATAACTATTTTTTATGTTATTGTTGTTATCTCATTAATGCAGTGGTGCTATAATCTGTTGCACATTGTGGGATTCGTATTGTGAGAAATTATTGAGCTATTGGAGGACATGTAGTCAAACATCTAATGTTGCTATTATTCTTACTCAGGCTAAGATAAAGCCTACTTCAGGTATGAATAACGTCATTACTATATTTAGATTATCATTATTATTTAATCTAATTTAATTTGTTTGTATAGGTCCATGGCCAGTTTCACTGTCTAATTCTTGGAATGGTTCGAAACTGATCATAGGCGATGACATACCTGAGCTGATCAATTTTAAGAAGCAATTCGCAGAGTATGTTTATATGTTAGGCATGTATTTTTCATTATTTTATTTTTCATAAACACTAACAAATGTGTTGTGTGTAGAACCTGTGGCAGTGAAACTTTTGAGGAGGGGAGTCAATATAGTGGCTCTTCACAGATTAATCATGTTGATAGGTTTATGTATAAAACCGTTGTTAAAAGTGTTTCAGAGATTATGACTGTATTAGAGGTAGTTGTTATGTTTGTAATTTTCTTTTAAATCTATTTTGTTTTTGTTGATCATATTATTGACCTTTTTTGTATTCATATAGGAGATTTCCTGTGTTACTGTTGCACGTACACTTAAATTTAACTTGGGAAATGATGGATGGAATTATCTGGTGTGTAACTTTTGTGCGAAAAGAACTCACGAAGTTGGTTCCTTTAAGTGTCTTAGTTGTGATGCTTTTAATGATTCTCCAAGAATCCGGTTAGTATATTTTTAATTTATATGTTATGCCTTATGTCATAGTGTTATTTGTAATATAAATTTTTGTAGATACAAGCTGGAAATTCAAGTGACTGATGGGAAAAAGGTGGCCAATTTCATGCTTTGGGACCAAGATTGCATGAATTTAATTGGTGTTTCTGCTGCTGATTT
>Ga0209589_1012272_pt1 | contig 11696 bp, 7 predicted proteins | sample CowpeawhiteBW_FD_187525 | JGI IMG/M metagenome (GOLD analysis project Ga0209589, IMG submission 187525) | Root nodule microbial communities of legume samples collected from California USA - Cow pea white BW (SPAdes) (version 2) | ecosystem: Host-associated > Plants > Roots > Nodule | place: USA...
CAAAGTTTATAACAAAATGATCAACCCTTTTACAAGACAAGGAGCACCCTTTAAATAGGAGTTCATAGGGGTCCTTTAGCAAATACAAAAACATGAAAAATGATTAACTAGCAAACCCTAAACCTAACGTGAGAGTGAGTCTTGGCCAAGTGAAGGAGATGATTGGTGGAGACATTCCCATGAGGATTCTAGGGCAAAAGAGGAAGGATTCTAGTCATGCACCAAAATACATTAATTCTAGTCATATTGGCAGAAAACATAGGGTATAAATACAAGTATTAATAGTACAATTAAAATTAGTATTGACTCCTTGAATTTGAATGCAATTTTACTCAGCATAGGTCACGTAATTAAGGTTTTTGTCTCACCCAATCCACTCGTCTAGACCCACAAAGTGAGAGTTAAAAACGTGTTTCAATATGCAATTAAGCAACGCATACATCCATTCATCTGTCACATTTAATCCAATTCATTAAGCATGAACAAAATGAACATGAACAACCAACCCAATCTGAAGTTAAGCATGAACGAAATGAACATGAACAACCAACCCAATCTGAAGTTAAGCATTAACAGATTAAAAGTAACCATTCACCATAAATTCAAGATGAAGAGAGACAAAACACGAATTCAAAACAGAACCTCAAAGTTCAATTGTATCTCCTTCAAGGAGTCAATACACGAATTTAGCTAGACATGGAAATGGGGCAATTAAACACTTCAAATCTGAATTTAATAAAATAGAACATCATAAACCCTAACTTACGAATTCTTCAACGAAAACTCAAGAACAAAACAGATTTTGAAAGTTTTAAATGAACCAAAATCGTTGTTATCAATGGGTGTTGTTCCAAGTCAATAAAATCCACAAAATGAGCTGCCCAATCTACCAAATGCATTCAAAACGTAAATCCCACAATGGGTTTTGTTAAATGTGCATAGAAATGGCAAAAACTAGTGCAAAAACATCAAAAACGAGTGGAACACCTCCATAGACACCCACCAAAGCTTGGAGAACCAAAGTGGAGGTTGGAGAGAATGGAGAAGAGAGGTGTGCGGTTGTTCTCATGCATGACATGGAAATGATGTGGCAATAATGTGGCAAGTCTCTTCAACTAAATATTAATGTCCAAGCTCCAAAATTGCTTCACCCAAATACCTAAAAATAATTAAGAGCAAAAATTAGGCCAAATAATGCAAAATTAACTCAAATTCAGAACAATGGCCCAATAAAGCCCAACAGATGAAAACACACTAAAGAGAAACAATTAAGCACTGAACAACTGTCAAATGGGTACACAAAGGCTAGTAGAATGAAGGAAAATAATGACTCATTAGCGATGGCACTCAAACCAAAACAATCCCTGTCTGTTTCCTTGTCGTAGACGCGCCTACATTATACAACGTACTTCTCGGCCACCCATCCCTCAACACTCTCGGCGCAGTCGTATCTACACCTCATCTGGGCATGAAATTTCCATCCCCATCTGGGGACATCCTTACCATCCACGGCGACCAACGGCTCACGCGAGAATGCTACATGGCCAGTTTACGACCACAATTACCCATCCTTCAAACACACAACATTGAACGTCCACTTGGCTCTGACATAGCCTTATCTAGAGATGATTTGGACCCAGAGTAGGCCGTGATGCACGCCTCGAGCCCGTTGATGAAACTTTACCCCTAGAACTCCCTAATGGACGCACCCTCAAAATGGGCACCAATCTTTAACACGAACAGCGTGAAATACTCACACCTACCCTCATCAGCAACACCAACCTCTTTGCCTGGTCTGCCACTGACTTACCCGACGTTGACCCTCAAGTCGCGCTCCACAAACTTTCCATTTACAAAGAAACCGGATATGTCTCTTAGAAGAAACCGAAGCTTGGTGAAGAACGTCGACTAGCAGCCATGATTGAAGCCGACAAGTTACTAAACGGAGGTTTCATCGAAGAAGCCCACTACACCACCTGGCTCTCCAATGTAGTTCTGGTAAAAAAAACTAACAGTAAATGGTGAATGTGTGTTGATTACACAGATCTCAATAAGGCATGCCCCAGGGACGCCTACCCCTTGCCCAATATTGACTGGCTAGTTGACGGTGCTGCCGACAAAAAGGTCCTCAGTTTCCTAAATGCATATTCTGGATACAATCAGATCCCAATGGCCACAACTGATATGAACAAGACCGCCTTCATCACAGAAGATGCTAACTACTTTTATAAAGTTATGTCATTCGGTCCCAAAAACACAGGAGCAACTTACCAACGTTTGATGGATAAAGTCTTCAACCATATAATGGGCAAATGTGTCGAAGTATACGTCGACGACATGGTGGTCAAATCCCCGAGTCATCACCAATACGCTCAATACTTATCCAATGTTTTCCACGTTACGACAGTACAACCTCCGTCTCAACCCCGAAAAATGCGTCTTCAGCGTCGATCATGGTAAATTCCTTGGCTTCATGCTAACACAACGCGACATAGAAGCTAACCCCAAAAAATGTAATGCCCTCATTGAGATGCGAACTCCCTAGTACATGCAGCCCGACGCCTATGCCCCTATTTCCAAAACCACAACATCATCGTCAAAACCGATTACCCCATCCAGAAGATACTCCAAAGATAACCATGTTGTCGGTTGTCGTGGCCTTGTCTCGTAGAAATACAAAAATGCTTGTGGAGAAGGTTGCAAGTATAACGATCAGCAAAGAATGCGAAACGCTTGCAAGTATGCCAGTTGTTCGGATGCAATTGGGTAGGTGCAACATTTAATAGACGGAGTACACCCATGGTGAAGTCGTCCAATGATAGCCTCACATGTAATTGTGAAAAATGACACATATACATGTAGAAAAATTTATCAACCACTCCTTCCTAACCATGGCAGACACGCTCAACAATGCTCACTCGCTCCAGGGACACTATATGACGGCTTACATCGCTACCTATGACAGGAGTACAGTTCAGCCATGAGTTAAGCAGCCTTGACCATCTGAATAACGAAGATTGATTTCGAACATCAGCAGCAACTCATTCATAACCGGCCTTCGTCGGCCAACTACTCTCCGCTATCTCCTTTGGAGGGTCTTCCCTCACTTCAGTTATCGTCTCTATAGGGAATCTCTCCGTCTTAACCACGAGGCTACCACTCCCCTACTCAGAATGTCTACCTATATCTTCTCTAGACCGCCCACTCTCACTACTCGATGTAGACAACGACACACTACCACTAGTACTAGACAAACCTTTTTAAGTAAGAAAGATGCCAGCAGAAACAAAGAACTAATTGGACAGCTCCAACGCACGCAAATTACTGATCTCATAATTCTTACAAATGAGCCAACAAAAACACACTCTCAATAGCACCCTCATTTATAAACGACGATCCGAAACACTACAACTCCTTGCTGCCAAAAGTCACAACACATGTGAAACGTCACAACACACGCGAAAAGTCACGAACATAAAAATGATGGCGTAAAACCCCTTTAATTAGACCTCTAATATTTGCCACCCCTTCACCTCCCACAAACCTATTTAGATTCCAAGCCTTAACACTGTTCATCACACTATTGGAGGACTGGTGTACTACACCTAGTCGGCCCAACAAAACACACCAACATTTATCATCCTTTGCCGTTATAGATGAACTGGCACATGCTAGGGGACTAGTGTACTACACCTAGGCGGCCTAACCTGACTACAACCATGAGATCCGCCTACATAGCCCCTTAAGGACATAAACTATAATAATGTATGTCGAACAATCAATAGTAAGCGGTCTAAATCATTAACTTAAGAAAATTGAACGAGAACTTGATAAACCTAAAACACTACCAACCAGGAGCTTGGGGCCCTCAATAACCAAACTGGGGCCTAGCTGCGGCCCAATCAAAAGCCCAGCCTATGACCTGTCCAAACATAATTAATAATCTATAAATACACATGGACCCCACGAATTAAAGGTACACATTCATTAATCCCTTAATCACGAGATTTGACTTTCTGAGAATTCTTGGCTGACTTAAGCGTCGGAGTCTCCTGCGTAGGTAACCCCTCCCGGGTCCAAATCGGTCCAAAGTCGGGACACCAATAGATAGTACATACATGCTGGAAGAAAGCTTACTAGAGAGATTGCGGATTGAGGTAAGGTGATACTCATGTTTGACATCTCTTATTTGTTCTCCGCAGGAACATTTACCATGCCTCTTTTAAAGTCGTAGCATTTGCTAACTTCTCAAGGTCTGTATCGACCACAACTCGGTACAATGCATACAGAGTTGTCCTATCTCTAACTCGTGTTCTTTTCAACGCAACAATCTAGGCGACCGTTTATTCATAAGAATCTGCTGGCTCTTCGAAGCCACCTTCAAAATACATCCCATACGTCTTGGGATCCGAGATAGGCCTTTAGTTACATGCTCGACTTATCGTAGTTGGCTTTTTGTGTTAGCTGGGGTAAGGACATATTGTTGTTGGCCATCAGTCTCTCTTACTATTTGTTTGACTCAGACACTCAATCAACAAACTCTCTCTCTTTTTTATTGCACACTCAAAAAGAACCTTGCTTTGTAGCTCCCTAGTTGTCTACCTAGCTCTTGATACCACTTTGTTAGGATTGAGCGTTTACCACTAGGCCAAAAGCTATAACCATTAGTCAGGGCACAACACTTTTTACTTAAGAGTGTAACACAAACCCAAGTGCCACGATTCGATTGTGAGCCGACCCACTTGGTCTTTGCCACGAGATAATTGATGTCACATGCAACAAGTTTCAACAAATTTTCTTTGGTGAAGGCTTCCAGTTGTTGTCACTTTTGTCACAAACTCTTGCTTCCCTTGGTGTGAGTTCTTGGAGACTCTCTTTATAGTTGCCTCCTGGTTTTCTAATAGCCCCTTATACATAGTTCCAAACCCACCTTGTCCAAGCTTGTTTTGAAGGCTAAATCCACCATTTGCTTTCATTAGTTCCCTCAGCCTAAACTTCTTTGGAGCCATAGAGGAGTATTGAATCTGTTGCATGGAGTTGATGTTGTTTATGTTGATGCCGACATGATTGTCAAGGCTATCTTCCCTAAAACTGTCTTGTGTCAAACTCTACAGCTAAAATAACAGCTTATGAAGCTCCATTGGAAGTAGCATTTACAATGCCAACCCATTGTCCATCATTGTTTTGTGGGGCAGTCCTAACTCAAGTTAAGATAAAGGCCAACCCTTCACCACTAGGGGTAGTTTTTGGAGTCATGTTGAGCACAAAAGTGGTTTTGAATGAAGTTATTTGGTTTTTGTTTTTCTTCTATTTCCAAAGCTGGTATAGTTTTATATAGAAAACACGTCAAGAATAATGATTTATGGGAATACGAATATCAGGGGTGACTTGTGGTACTTGTTTATTTAGTTGTTTATGTGTTTACCTATGTGTGGATACCTTTGTACCCTTCAAAAACAAGTACACATTATTGTTATTAAATTACAAAACAATTACAGTAAGCATTTGAGTATGAAAACCTAACATATTAAGACTACACACTTCAATAATCACAAGCTCTTTTGCCTTTTTCTGTAAATCAAGAAATATTATATATGCATATTTGCCTGATCACTTTGTTTTTACTAATATTTGTATACACTACAATAACCACTCAATAATCACAACATTCATTACTTTACAGAACTCTCGTTTATTCATGGTGTTTCAGTTACAAACCTCTGATCCTTTGTCCTCGCTGATATTTGCCACTAGATCCACCGATTTATTCCCCACCAAGCTTTGCACTAACCAAACACCTAGACAAGCACTGAGGCAAAAATGGGATATTAGATCAGGAATATTAGATTGGTTGTATAGGAACCAATCTAACAGATCACGTTGTGGCAATTTTGAAAATAACTTCAATTACTTTAGATCAGTTATGTGGGGAACCGATGTAAAATGTATACATTATATCAGTTTTGGGGGCAACCAATCTAACGTTCTTTTTTTAATTAAAAAAACATTGATGCTTTTAAATATTAGATCGGTTAGAATCAGAACCAAGCTAATGTTTTTCTGCACAAACCCATGAAACCCTTTCCTCTCTCGCTCGTGCCTTACTATGCATTCGTTCCACTTTTCATCTTCTTCTCCATTTTGCTCTGTAAACCTCAACCTCTCCGTTGCTTTCATCTCTATTTGTGAACCACAAAACCCTTTCCGTTTTGCTTTGCAAACCTCCACGCCATGAACCGCCACTGTCGCTGCACCACAAGCCTCCGCTATCGTCGCACCACGAACCTTCGTTGTCGCCGCACCACGAACCACCTCAACGGCATTTGAAATACCACAAAGGACCTTGACGGAAATTTGTTGTCTTTCGTGGAAGCTGTTGCACCTTGATGTCGTCGTTGTTGCCGCACTTCCGTTGACGCTTTAGTCGTCGTTCAATGGTCCATGGTGCTTGTTCCGTAAGTGCTCCTACCTCAATTTTGAAGTTGCTTGAGCTATTGTCGCTGTTACTGCGTTTGTTCCATTTTTCGTTGCTGCTCCTACCTCCATTGGAAGATTACCATCACTTGGATTGAAAAAGGTCAGTTCCTCTAAACTTCATTACATTGAAATTGTTGGCTGTCGTTTTTGAGATTTGAATTTTGGTGAATGCGTTAAATTGTTGCTCTTGGAATTTTAGTGCACATAAAATTGGTCAGTTCCTCCAAACAATTTACTTTGAATTTCAAAGCATAAGAGTGGATTTTTTGTTTGTGGCTGGTTTTATGAACTTGATCTTTTATCAAGTTCATTCATTTTAGTAAAATAGGGATGAATATTATTTGTTATTATGTAGTAAATTTTCCGGTGGTCTTAATAACAAATGTCAAAAACTAATGAGAGCATTGGTTGAGTCACTAATTATAATAAAAGTATATCATAATTTGAGTCACTAATGAGAGCACCTATTTATAGAAGCAATTAAGTCTTTATCACATCAATAATATTTATTTAAACCAAGTTCTCATGTTGTGTAGTAATGTATCGAAGTTGAATGAATGCAATTCGAATTAGTGATGTCTATGACAATGGCGTTGAAGAGTTTCTAAAATTTTCTAAACGACATGGAAAATATTTTTGTCCCTGTGTTAATTGTTTGAACAGGAGACGACAAGAAGTTAAGTTGATAGAGAACATCTTTTATGTGATGGTATCCTGAAGAGTTATACAACGTGGACCTGGCATGGCGAAGTTGTATACCTTCCAACCGTATCTCAAAGTCAAGAGTTTAATCCATATTGTAAGGATCACATGGAAGATATGATTGAAGATATTGAACAATAAAATTTTCGTACAGCAAACGTGTATGATTCATTGAAAGATGATTCAGAAAAGACTTTATATCCTGGTTGTACGAGTTTCACTCGTTTGTTAGCAACACTAAGATTATTTAACATTAAAGCCAAAAATGGGTAGACTGATAAAAGTTTTAGTGAGTTACTAGAACTATTGCATCTAATGCTCCCAAAAGGTAATACATCGCCAACCCGTCATTATGAGGCGAAAAATATACTATGTCCGATGGGTATGGAGTACCAGAAAATTCATGCTTGTCCCAATCACTATATTTTTTGATCATTTATAACTTGCCTTTTTGGTTGGTTATGAAGAGAAAATACATGATGTTATCTATGATGATATCTAGATCAAAGCAACCTGGAAATGATATTGATGTTTATCTAACTTCGTTGATAGAAGATTTGAGATTGTTATGAGATGAAGTAATTAAGGTGTTTGATGCATAAGGAAAAGTGAATTTTAATTTGGGAGCTCTCTTCTTTTGCACCATTAATGACTTTCCAGCTTATGGAAATATGAGTGGTGATAGTGTGAAAGGACAATATGCTTGTCCAATCTGTGAAGAAAACACAAGTTATCATAAATTAAACATGGGAGGGAGACTTGTTACATTGGCCACCAAAGGTTTTTGAGACATAATCACCCATATCATCGATTGAAAAAGGCTTTCAATGGATGTTAGGAGGAAAAAATCCAACCGCCACCCTTAACTAGAGAACAAGTTTATGAGCGTATGTGCCAAGTAAATATCACATTTGGGAAAACACAGAAGAAAGTTCTTGGCAAAAGCATTTGGAAGAAGAAATTAGTATTCTTTGATCTCCCATACTGGACAAAATTAGATGTCAGACATTGCATAGATGTCATGCATGTGGAGAAGAATGTTTGTGATAGTATAATTGGAACATTGCTAAACATCAAAAGGAAAACAAAGGATGATGTTAATTCTTGTAAAGATCTAGTTGAGATGGGTCTTCGTTTGGAGTTATAGCTAGAAGCTCATGGTAAACGGACATATTTACCTCCTGCTTGTCATACTCTCTCTAAACTTGAGAAAAGAAGTTTTTGTGATAGTCTACGAGAAATGAAAGTACCACAAGGATACTCTTCAAATATTAAAAAGTCTTGTCTCAATGAAAGATTTGAAACTTGTTGGTTTAAAATCTCATGATTGTCATGTTCTCATCCAACAACTTCTTCCAGTAGTTATTCGTGGCATCTTACCTAAAAGTGTTAGACATGTCATCACTCGTCTTTGCATGTTTTTTAATAGTATTTGTCAGAAAGTAATTGATCTTGCCACATTGGATGACTTGGAAAATGAAGCTATCGTTATCTTGTGTCAACTTAAGATGTATTTTCCTCCTTCATTTTTTGACATCATGGTCCATTTAATAATTCATCTAGTAAGGGAAATTAAAATATGTGGACCAATGTTTTTAAGATGGATGTACCCAATTAAGAGATACATGAAAATATTGAAGGGGTATGTGAAAAATCCATATCATCCAGAAGCATCAATTATTGAAAGGTACATAGCTGAAGAAGCAATTAAGTGTGGATACTATGTCATGTACTGGATGTGGACCATAGCTCGTGCTGCTATGAAAGATTCTTGGGATTAGGTAAGGAATTAAAAGACTCCTCTTTGAAACGTGTTTTTATGAAATACTTAACTAATATGCATTCATTGCTTTGAACTACAAGTTTTTAACAATGTTGAACCATTAGGACATGAGAAGATTGATGAAGTAAGGATTGAATGGACGAAATACTTCTTGCAGCATAAAAATGTTTATGTGTAAATCTTTTCCTTTGTTGCATTAGTTTTCTTTCACTTAGGAAATATTTTGGTCAAATCGATTGTTGGATTTGAATTGTTCTTTAATTATGTACTCTATAAACTGTTGGAACTACATTGCCTATACTGTTTTGGTTAGTTGCAATTACAAAACGCACTTTTAAAAAGAATAAGTATTAGATCGGTTATGGCCTTAACTGTTCTAATATATATTAGATCAGTTAAGGCCATAACCGATCTAATACTTGTTATTTCTTTTTTAACAAGTGTGCAACATGTTAGATCGGGTTAGACCACAACCGATCTAAACTACTTGATCGTGATGCATTCATGCTGAATAATGTAAGATCAGATATCAGAAATCGATCAAATATTGATACATTAGATCGGTTGCTTATAAGCGATCTAATAAGTTACAGACGTACTACATCACCTTAAGAATATACTACTAAAAAGGTTAGTATAAATTTAACTCCTTGGAAATACTCTCTTAAATGATTATTTTCTTTTAAATATAATGACTATTTTCTTTACAATTCAGTAATAACTAAGCTATTGTGATTTTTTAAGACATGATCTGAAAAAGTATTGCTTGAACAATAAACCTTAATTTTCTACGTCGATAACTGAGTTTTAAGGAAAAATCAAAAAAGATTTTTTAGTTATGCTTTGGCTTGATTAAGTTTATTTCTTCTATTATTTATTTAGTCTTTGTTCAATATGGTACCTCAATTAAGTTTCAATACCTCAATTTAACAAATGCAATAATGTAACTGTTTTCAAATTTAGTATGACTAGTATTTTGATCCGTGCAACGCACGGGGATATCGAATTTTAAAATTATAAAAGTATAATTAAATTTAATATAAATTTTATTTTATAAAATTCAATAATAATATTTTAATCAATTTTATGATAAAAATGTATTTAAATTATTTATATATGTTTTTAATATTTTAAATAATATATTAAGATTTAGTTAATTAAAATTAAGAAATTAAATTAAATTTTAAATGAAATATTGAGCAAAAAATGTAGAAAAATATAATAGTTAATTCTCTAATAATAAAAATGATGGACGATATAGAAATTATTGAATAGACTACGATACAAAAAAATGTGAAGAGTAAACGATATAAAGCTACAAATGGTAGATCGTGCATATAAATGTAATGTTTAATTAGTCAGATAGTACTCACTCTCTTCATATGTGTCAGTTTGATACCCGCTTTTAAAAATGTGTCAATCGAGTCCCAACTTTTGAAAAAATGTCTCAATTAGGTTCCTTTCACTCTTGTAAGTCATTTTAAATATCGATACCGTTAATGACGTTAATACTTTTTTTCTCGAAGGGATCTAATTGACACCTTTTTACGGGTATCAAACTGACATATCTGAACAAAAGTAAGTATTATCCGACTAATTACACCTACATATAAATAGTAGATTCTTTAAAGATACAAATGTTAGACTGCAAACAAAATATAAATAGTAAACAACCAAAACTTACAAAATGTAGACTATGTAGACAAATATAAATAGTACACTATGCAAAAATTCAAAGGTTAGACTCTGCTAGACTCCTCTATTGAAGTCCTTTTTTCACAATTTTTTTGGATTTTGAATTTCAAATTTTAACTTTGCTCCCATATTTTATAGGTTTTAAAATTTAAAATTTAAATTCAAACTTTATTACTATATATTTTAAATTTCAAATTTGACAATATATATCCTAATATAGCAAAAAAAAATATTGAAATCGAGATCATTAGTGATTTTTATATCTTTAAAAATTTTAAGAATGTATAATTTTAACTTGTAATGATATACCAATGTCTATGTATAAACATTATTCTTTAAATTATTATTTAAGTTTGTGTAAAACGTCAAAAATATGTAAAAATTATTTAAAAATATTTAAAAATTCATATTTAAATTTTACAATTATTTATTTACTATTTTATACCATATTTTAATTATTTTTACTATTGTTATTGTTATATTAGGACGAATATATTAATATATTATTATATTATTAAGAACCATGAAGCTTTTATTCCTAAATATTATATTACTTATTTATTTTCTATATCATATTTTTAAATTTTATTATTTTTAATTGTGAATATTAATGTATTTCCATTAAATTTTTTCAATTTATCATTTTTCAGATTTTGATAATATATTAAATACTAACCTTTCTTATAAGTTAAAAATATTTGAAAGTTGTTTAGACACATTATAAGAATCTATTAAAAAACCTACACTATTTCACAATTTTTATTTTTTGAATGTCAAAATTCAAATTTTATTGATATATTTTTGGTTTAATTAGTTAAATAGCATCTACTTTCATTCGAAAGTTTCAGTTTGATAATCGCTTTTAGAGAAAATGTTACTGTATATATTTCGAATTCCAATTTTCACAATATATGAATCTTAATCTTGCAATAATATTGAAATTGAAATAGTTAATTATTTCCATATCTTTAAAAGTTTAAAAAATTTATAATTTTTATTTTTTACCTTATATTTTAATTATATTAATATTATTATATTT
>Ga0209589_1012278_pt1 | contig 11692 bp, 8 predicted proteins | sample CowpeawhiteBW_FD_187525 | JGI IMG/M metagenome (GOLD analysis project Ga0209589, IMG submission 187525) | Root nodule microbial communities of legume samples collected from California USA - Cow pea white BW (SPAdes) (version 2) | ecosystem: Host-associated > Plants > Roots > Nodule | place: USA...
CACTTTTTAAGACATTTTTATCGCACAAGCTCAAACAACCTAATTATCATAATTATCAATTAAATCACTCTTTAAGCACATAAATTCAATTAAATACCCAGTATTAAACACTGAATGAGGGCAAAAAATACGCACTCATCAATTGTGATGATAAAGTTTTCGTGTTACCTGAATGCGACGTTGAGTATTATTAGACAAGTTTTATTTATGAATTTCTTTTATGAATACCATTGGTTATGGTTAGCTTACCCCTATTTGTTTGTTTGTGTGCGATGATCGTATAACGTGTGTTTTATACAGGAGCATATGATATTGCAGATAATCTTGGCATGTAGTAGATTGACGAGAGGCTGGGGTGTACTCGGGAGTTTTAAATTATATACTATAAATTATGTAATTTTCTTTTATTGCAAATGTTATTGGAAGTTTTTTACAAAGTGACGGTGTGAACTGTGTAATTTAAATTAAATTAAAAGTTTTTATTAGTACATTTTTAATGACAATCCTTTTTTCGCTAAACGTATTCATTTTCTAACTCTTTGTGACATCCCAAAATTGGGGTGTTACAAGCTACACCAACATTCACTTCAAAATCTGCTATAAAAAATGAACTAGAAATGGTTGGCTCTATTTTGGTCAAAATGGTCTGCTCCAACCATCAAATTTTGTAGTTGGACCACTTTGCTTAGAGTTTCCACAATCTGAGAAGCTTCAAAACAAAATTACGTTTCCAACACCACCACTTCAATCCTCAATAGTAACTTTCACACCAAATTAACACCAAATTAACCAAGGAACACGACTTTGTTCCAAATAAAATCCTTCACTGCACAATTTTCGCAAACACCTGGTATGTGTGAACTAAAAGCATATGAAAACCTAAGCCCAAGTCCAACATAACACCCCTACGTAGGAAGCTCTCTCACTCGTCCAACACACCAATTGCAATTCATCATCCTATCTACGGTTCAGAGTTCGCTGCACAAGACTTCCGTTTACGAATTGTTAGAGTAACAAGGTCACAAAAAAATGTCGCTATGGATAACAAATCATTTCCAATAAGCGATTCAAAAGCCACACAAAGAGCAAATGAATATGAACCTCCAACACATGATAGTGAGAACACTATGGCAGAACTCAAAACGCGAATAAAAGAAGAACGACAAATCTGAAACGAATTAAACGAGAATCAACCGAACTCTGATTACCAAATGATGTAGGATCGTCAGGGATTTGGGGATGGAAAACATCTTGGACAAAAATGGGTAAAAAAACCCTAGAACGAAAATCGACGAAGGGGAAGACAGAGGACGTTGAATCAATGGAGTTGCAGAATAGGAGGAATTCATGCCACTTGGAGGAGATTGCAATATAAGTGAGGAAGATCCGCCACTTTGAATTGGAAATTCAAAGATAAGGATCGGTGGTTATGAGGAGAACCTCGAGACTTGAGAGAAAACTTAAATTTTCATATAACTCAAATATCCCTACAAATGTGTCTCACAAGGGCTTATATACTACGGGCCGAAACACCAAAAAACCCAACATAATTAAAGGTTCGATAAAGCCAAAAAAAAAACATTACAAAAATTATGAAAGAGTTCCTATTCTACGATCCAAAGCTAATCCGAGATCTCTCTAAAGGTCTTGGGCATAATTCCATCAACTGCTATGACAATCCCGAACCACGCCTCCATCAAACGTTAATGAAAGAAAGGGAGAATGTTCATTCTAATTATAAGTTGGAGGTTTTGAAAAGCATAGAATTGCTTGGAGGTGTACAATTGGGACAAGAGATAGTCATGCCTGAGTGGGTTAATGTATTAATTAGGAATTGACTAGTAGGGATTGGAAGCTAATTGAGTGGAATGTGTATTACTATTGAAATGTGATTTAGGCAGGTTGTGTACTATGAGGTACTGTACTGTGTGGCATTGATGAGTGCGTATTTTTGCCCTCATTCAATGATTAATTTTGGGTATTTAATTGAATTTGTGTGCTTAAAGAGTGATTTAATTGACAGTTATGATAATTAGGTTGTTTGAGGTTGTGTGATAATGTGTTAAAAAGTGATTTTTTGCTGCATAAATTATTTTTGGATATTTTAACGTTTATTGATGCAGCTGAAGTTAAGATTCAGCTGAAGTTATAAACCACCTTTAAATAAGACTGAAATTAGCAAGTTTCGAAAAAATCACTTATGCATCCCCAGTTTTTATTTTACACACTCCTCTATTCCAAATGGGTTACAAAAAAACTACTTCTACACCCCTAACTTTGTCTATTTTCATCCCTCTTTTCTCTCTTAAACTAGATGTACTAAGATCATGCCATGTGGCAATCTCCACTTTTTAAATCTGTCCAATTAAAACATCCCACATGGCAACAATCCTTACACTAACAAGTTGTCCAATGGAAGGCTGTCACGTCATCGTCTTCAACCCTAGCCATCTCTCCCATCAGAACCCTAGGCAACCATGGAAACCACCATTACCGCGCAGTCTAGCCACCGCGCATGAAGTTCACCACGAACTAGAGCTGCCATACACAACTATAACACTGCTGCGAGCTTCCATCGCGCCTGCATTCTCCACACCATTGATGAGCATCATCGTCAGCCATGGATCCGCATCCTTCACGAATCTAAACCAGAAACGTGGAGCCTCCAACATGTTGCATATTATTTTCCATCATCACGCACATGTAGCCGCCTCCAGCCTCGCACAACGTCGTGACCAGCGAGAGTAAACCAGCACACAACAATCACCATTGCAGCTACGTTTCAAAGTGCAACAAAGTCGCTGGTAGCCATGAATCACCCACACGTTGCAGTACCACCAGATCTATGAGCCATCAATGCTCCGTAGCCACTGCACCTCCACCATTGACTCATACAACAATTGATGAAGGATTATCTTATTTTCCTTTAGATTTATGAATATGGTGAAGTTGTTTAAGAAAGCTTTTTGAAAATTCCCACAGGACATTAAGATAGCAAGTTATCTAGTTGTGAAGGTTCATTTCTCAAGTTCATGAAAGGAAGAAGAGAGTTGGATTCAAGTTCAAATATCACACAAATTTAGAAACATTTAAAGAACAAAATGAAAGAAGAAACAAGTAAAATGGAAAGCATAGAAATTGGTGCAATGGATGAAGCACGCCAATCATAGAAGGGGATCTAAGCCAACCAAATCCTAGAGATGAGTTATGGTGTCGCCACTTGCAAGCAAGATAAGGCAAAGGTGAGTTCACTTCATGGAAGGAGAGCTCACGATTTTTGATGGTTGAAACACAAGTTTATAATTTTAAATGATCAACCCTTTTACAAGACAAGGAACCCCCTTTAAATAGAAGTTCATAGGGGTCCTTTAGCAAAAACATAACATGAAATGGACTAACTAGCAAACCCTAATTTCCTAAGCTAGAGTACCACACGACCAAAAGGAGAGCACTTAGTTGGTGGATGCATTCCCATGAGTATTCTAAGCCAAAAGAAGAAGGAGACCAAGTATCCTTCAAAGGAATAAACCAAAAAGGCAAAAGGAGACAAGGTACATGTCTACTTTTGATTTTACTTTTTGCTTTTTGTTTTCCTCTCTCTTCCACATCATCCATATGCTTCAATCACCATGTGCCACCTAGCATGCTCTACTTTCTTTTAATTACCTGCAAAAATAAGAAAAACAAAGATTAGCATGTTGGTTTAAGTTAAGCTAATCTTGATTAAAGGTCAACTTTGGGTGAAAGTCAACAAGTCAACCAAAATAAGTCAACTAAAAACCAATATAAGGGAATTCAAACTAAAGTAATGCAAAACAAAGATAAAGGTGATGGAATAGAAGGCTCCCCTCTAGACATGCTTTTAGTGATCCTTCTTGAGGGAGTTTCTATGGAGGTGTCATGGTTGTTCACGCCTTCATCAATAGCAGTGAAAACAGTCTGAAAACGCGAACCTGCACGGAGAGCACAACAGTCATCCAAGCATCTCCATCGTAGTTGCACCGCGCTCACTACTACAACCTTCGCTAGAGAAGAAAACGCAACTTCATCACTACAACTGAACAAGTTCGTGCACAATACGCACTTTCTACAGTTCAACCATGGAAGCCACACAAACCTGAAACTATTGTGCCATCAATGGAGAACGCAGTAGCCTTGCCGAAAAATGCAACGCAGCAGCCACCACAAATGCACCTGCGGCAGCAAAACCCTAATTCTGGAGAGAAAGCAATTTGTCGCGTGTCAGTCTCTAATAGGGTAGTCAATGGGTCAAAGTTGGTCAAATTTGGTCAAATGTTCAAATCTGGTCAAAGACTGGTCAAACGATAGGGGTTTAACTACAAATATTGATATTTTTTGTTGTCTCTGCAAATTTGGACTACAAAATTAAAAATGGCTTATTGAGAAAATTAATGCAAATATAATTTGTGATAATTTATCAGATATCTTTAAATAATTAATTAATTTAATTATATCATAAATTATTAACCAACTATATTTGTCAAATAATATATATCTCTCCAAATATCTTTGAATATTTATCTTTATCTTTATTTTAAAAGATATTTGAGAGGTTTTAGCAACCAAAAAGCGTAGTCCAAGTCCTATATAAAGAGACCAAGGGAGGAGAAAAAAAGAAGCTCGGGACTTCTGAGTTTTGGAACCCTTAGTGGGGCTTAATTTCGTTTCCTTTTTCTCTATATTTTTCTTTGTATTTTTATTTTATTTTGTATTTTATGGATGAACTTCTTGGGTTGATTCCATTGTAGTTTCTTAATTGAATTATGAGGTTAGATTAATTAATTTGTTTGTTCTTTTGATTCTTGTTGAGATTTATTTTCATTTATGTCTTTTGGTTCTTAATTTAGTAAAAGTAATGATTTTTACATTGTAGCAAGTTAGCACGGTGTTAAATCTACATAACATTACAATCGTATGAGTTCAAGGGTTTTTCAATTTTAATTGAGAAGTTACTTTGATTAATTTTAGAAACTTTCATATGATTGCATGAGTTTTTGCTAATAATTGTGAAGTTACTTTGATTAAAGGTGAAAACTTAGATTAGAATTAATCAAGAAGTTACTTTGGTTAATTAGCTTTTTACTAGATATAAGAGGTAAAAGAATGGATATGATTAGGATGAGTAATATTTAATTGAGAAGTTACTTTGGTTGAAAGTAAGGATGCCAACAAATTAGTTGAGAAGTTACATTGATTAATTTGAAGTCTTAAACAAGAAATCAATAACATTAATCTTTTGGAAACCAATGATGAATCCTATTTTGAAAAAGTTGTGGAATCGACATATTTTTCTTTACTATTGTTTATATCTTATTTTATCTTTTTATCTTTATCTCTCATGTTTATATTATTTTATTTGACTAACCATTTTGTATAGATTTTATAAGAACTAACTTGTTAAAAATCAATTCCGTGTTCATTGGGAGACGACTTTGGGTTACTTTACCCTTTCTATTTTGTTGACTACTATCTTAGCAATACTGACGTTGCTATAGTTTAGTAGTATTAATTTGATCGCGTCAACGACAGCGTTATCAAGCATCATTATAAGCTAGGTTGAGTCATTGGATAATGATGGAAAACTTGGTAAATCCTAGGTCTTGATTATGAGATTGAGAATGGGAATTATAGGTAATGGAATCACTTGTGGAGTACTAGGGAACCAAGAAAAAGACTCTAATGAATGAGAGTGCAATGATACCTTTGGAGTATTTAATGGATTGCATGATAATCTGGTTTGGGGTGCTAAAACAGTAGTTGGTACGCTACTAGTATAGCGCCTGACGTTGACGCAATCAAATTAATACTACTTATCTATAACAACTTCAATATTGTTAAGAAAGTAGTTAACAAAATAGAAAGGGTAAAGTAACTCAAAGTCGTCTCCCAACGAACATGGAATTGATTTCTAACAAATTAGTTCTTATAAAAACTATACAAAAATGTTAGTCAAATAAAATAATAAAAATATAGGACGATTAAAATAAAAAAGAAAGAAATAGAAAAGATAAAAAGAAATAAAAACAATAGTAAAGAAAATAGATTGATTCCATTGCTTTTTCAAAATTGATTCATCATTAGTTATGTAAAGATTATTGCTCAATTAATTATTGTTTTAGATTTACAAATTAATCAATGCAAAGTCTCAAATAATTTGTTGGCGTTCTCACTTTTAACCAAAGTATAGTCTCAATTAAAAGTTAGAACTTTTAGATTATCCATAGTAAATTCAACCAAAGTACAGTTTCAATCAAATTTTACTATGCCTAATCATGTCTATTCTTTTATCTCCTCATCAAATAAAAATTTTAATTAATCAAAGTAAAGTCTCGATTAATTTTAGTTAGAGTAAATACCTTTAACCAAAGTAAAGTCTCAATTATTGGTAAAAAATCATTTAATAACATGAAAGTTTCTAAATAAAATCAAAGTAAAGTCTCAATTCAATTTTAAAACTCTTGGACTCATATGGTCAACATGCATATAGATAAATGAAAACCGCAAAAATAATAAAAAGAACAAAGAAATTATTTCATTCTAACCTCAGAATCCATAATGAAATTACAATGGAATCAACCCAAGAAATTTAGCACTCCATGAAATACAAAATAAAATAAAAATAGAAGAAGAAAGAAGAAAAGAAAGAGAAAGAAATTAGGCCCCCCTAAGGGTTCCTAAATTCCGATGTGCCGAGCCTTTTTGTTTATTTTTGCTTCTCCCTTGGTCTCTATATATAGGAATTGGATTGGGCTTTTCAGTTGCTAAAACCTCTCAAATATATTTTAAAATAAAGATAAATATCATTTGTCTTTATAGTTATTTTAAAAATATTTGGAGAGATATAGACTATTTGACAAATATAGTTGGTTGATAATATCAATATCTAATATAATTAAATTAATTAACTAATTAAAGATATACGATAAATTATCACCAATTAATATTTGTATTAATTTTCCAAATCAACCCTTTGCAATCTCCTCAAATTATCTTCGAAATAATCCAATATCTTCAAGATATATTTGTTTGGTAGTTAATATCTTTTAATATTTTATGATATAATTAAATAATATAATATCAAATAAAATATCTAAATAAAATAAGGTCCAATTTTTTTGTCGCTCTCTTCTTGGTTTAGCCAAACTTCTTCACTTTTTCATGCTTTTCTTGCCGTCTTCATGCAATGCTTGGCTTGGATTTTTGTGATTTTGATAATTTCTTATTCTTTGATTTATCTTTAAGGTGTCGTGAAGCTTTAGTCAATTTATTTCCACACCTCCATGAGCTCGACTTAGCTGCAACTGCACTAACACACCTCAAAATATCCAAAGAACATTTATGCAACTGAAAAGCTATTTTCTAACATGTTTTTGTATCTCATGCTCAATAAACCCAATTATAGGAAATCCCAATTTAATCAATCTTTAAGCACACAAATTCAATTAAATACCTAGAATTAAACATTGAATGAGGGCAAAAATACGCACTCATCATACCCACACACTTATCCTTTTGCAATCCTTGGATCAAAACTTGTTATGAGGTATTTTATTTCACATCAACACTAGATCAAAGGAATGAACATCACTGGAGACAAATCAATACTCTAGAAATCAAGTTATCATGCATATACAAACGGAAAAGTTCTATTTTTCACACTTGAGTTAATCTTTGGAATTCACAAGACAAACAATTATGAAAGAAAGCACTCAAGTTATATGTGTATTTTTTCACCAAAATTTTCTCAAGTGTTTTTGGCTTGTGTTTTCACTCAATATACTCATGCAAGTAAACACTCATAATACATAACAAGACTCTAATATTCACAAACTTTCAGAAACATATGCATTCAAAGATCATGAGGACTTTTTTACAAGTTATAATGGGGCCAAGGCAAAGGTAGGAAACAATTTAGGATTTTTGGGTTTTTGAAATAGTAATGTAGGAAGAATAATGGAGCATAATTTCAAAAATAACTTCTTTTTGTTTATTGCTTTCTCGCTCTCCTTTTTTTCAGAAAGAAATTATTTTTTTCATTTCCACATTATTTCATCAACAATTTTTCCTTTTTCCATTTTTATTAATTTGTGGGTGAGGCACTCACCCACACACTTTATTCCTCAACCAATTCTGAACACAATCCATTAGCTCCTTCTTTCTTCCTAAGGTAGAATATGGTCTTTTTCTTTTCAAGGTTATGCAATAGGCTTAAAACAAGAAAAAAAGGTTTAAAAGCTCAAAAGGGCTACCAGTGGATTAATATCAAGGTGGGCTTATTTGGCTAGGTAGATAAAAACAAGAAATGCCTCGGTCATATCAAATCATGCATATTCACCTAAGAAGCAAAACAAAAGAGTTAAGCTAAACATTTGAGTATAAACAAACATGAGCAAGTCACTTAAGAAAAAATAGGAATGGCACATGACAGTCCATCCTTTGCATTAAGGCTCAAGACTCACAAGGTCAAAACTCGTTCACAAAAGATTTAATCAAGAAATTCTCAAATCAACTCAATTAGGAAATCATAGAAATAATCCACTCATATCAACATGACTTTTAATTTTCCTGAATTATGATCATCCCAATTACTGAATCAAATCCCAGAATCCAATGTCAATATGTTTTATTGAAAGCAGGGAAATATTTTTGGTGGATTTATTTTGAGACATATTGTTTAAAAGTTTCACTTAGTAAAAAGTTTATACTTTCACAATTTTCTCAAAAAGAAATCATAATTTGTTTATGAAAACAAAAACAAAAATTGAAAAACAGAAAAAAAAAGAAAGATCCTACCTACAGTTTGTCTCCCCCACACTTATTTTAAAAAATAATTGTCCTTCATGGACTTATTTTGGGGAGGAAACGAGAAACTTTATGACTTCTGGCTCAATCTGGCCATATGTCAAAATTTATTTTCTTTAATTTTTCAAAGTACAAATCAGCTTGTACCATTTTTTTAATTTTTTATTTTTATAAAAAACTAAAAACAAAAATACATATTTTTGAATTTTTTTAAAATGTTTCACTAAAATTAAAAACAGAAAACAAATATGCATGCAATTTAACTCTTCTATCAACAATGATTACAAAAGAATTTGAATATAAGCTTTTTACCTGTTGCAACAACCTGTCTTCTTTTTCTGCAGCCATGTCAACAAAGAGAACCACTGAAAACTTATTTGCATCATTCACATCAACAAACTTGATGTGTGCAGTGTGTGGCTTCAACTCAACTTGAGCATCATAAGGTGCATTTGAATGGTTAAGCGGATCATCAATAATCCTCATAATTTCATCTTCTGAGCAAAATTTTTCACCTGGTGTCGTTGACTCTTCTGCTTCATCATTAACCAAGTCAGTTCCAATAGTAGATGCTTCAGCTGCATCTTCGAATATTGTTGGATCTTCAACTGCACTTTGATACGATCCTATCCAGGAAAGAGTATGATCGTTTCTGAATTTGAATCCTCAAGAGACACGACACTAATAAATCAGAGAAGAACGCAGAATAAGATAGAGATGGAGGACGCCACAATCTAGCAGATTGATAAGTCAAGTGAAGATTTGCCACAAAGATGTTAATCTTTGATAAGAATCAGAGGCCTAACCCAAGAACAAAGAGAACTATCTCTTTAATTAAAATTAAATTCAATATATGACTAAAAATGTCTACATTGTTTTTTGTACCTCTATATATAGGCACATAAGTTTAAGAAAACCTGAGAACCCTACAAGATGGCCCAAGCCCAAAACATTAAAACATAAACTAATTTATAAAAGAAAGTCCAAAGCCCAAAAATATAGAACATAACTAATTTCTAAGAGGAAACCCAAAGTCTAAAAACATAAACTAATTTTCCTAAAAATTATCCTCCAAATGTGCTTCAAGCCATGATCTTCATATTCTTTTAATTTCATATTGCTTGTAACATTAGGAGCCTTGAATAATTTTGATCTTTCAACCTCTTGTTCCTTGCCCTTGTCATAGGTCCTTTAAATTGTAAAGGTTCATCTTCAAGTTCTTCTTGTATGGAATCTTGAGATAGTCCTCTATCATTCCCTCCTTCTTGAAGAGAATTTGACCTCAAATTTGTCTCACTTGAAGATTCTTTATCATTCTCTCCTGTTTGGCGAGAATTCGACCCGAATTCTAGAAGGTCCTATGCACAAACACAAGCATAAATCAAAGACACAAATCGAAAATAAAATAATAGAAATTCTACTAAAATGAGATTTGGATCCTCAAAGAGGTCAATCTCTTATTTTAAAAGATTTTGGAGTTCTGCATCCACGATCAAATATCCACCTGCACCAATCATCAAACAATTTTAAATTAAAGATAAAATGCTCAAAGAGAAGAAATGGAATATTGCTTAAACAAACAACCCAATTATAGGTATGACTTTGATCACCCGTGGGTTTGTTAGAAATGGGTAAACAAGCTAATTCATGAGTGTATATTTCTAAGCTTGTGTCTTTTTTTATCATCATTTCGTCTTCCCATTGTTGATCTCCTTGTTGCTTGATGAATAAGTCTTCCCTAAGTATCCTTTCATCTTTCAATTGTTGATGCCATTGCTCTTTGATGAATAAATCGTCCATAGGCAATAAAATAATAAGAGGAAAGTTAGTACATTTTTTCATTGACAATTCATAATGCTCTCTTATTGTGGGGAAGATACTCATCCCAAGATTTATGATTCCCCTTAAGCAAAACCCTAAGCAATGTGGAAATGGATTTATTGACTACCTTAGTTTGCCCATCGGTTTGTGGGTGACAAGAGGTAGAGAAAGAAAGTTTTGTTCCTAGCCTAGACCATAAGGTCCTCCAAAAATGGCTTAGGAATTTAGCATCCCTATCAGACACAATTGTTTTGGGTAAACCATGGAGGCGAACCACTTCTCTAAAGAACAACCTTGCTATGTTGCTAGCATCATCTACTTTGTGGCATGGTATAAAATGTGCCATTTTAGAAAAACGGTCCACTACCACAAATATAGAGTCAACACCCCTATAAGTCCTTGGAAGCCCTAGGACAAAATCCATACTTATATCCTCCCAAGGGGTGGAAGAAACAGGCAAAGGAGTATACATACCTGCAGGCATTGCGCTAAACTTACAATGCAAACAATTCAAACAACTAACGCAATGGTTTTGTATTTCCCTTTTCATACGGGGCTAAAAGAATTTCTCTTTAAGCATGGCCAAAGTTTTGGCGACCCCAAAGTGACCCATAAGTCCCCCGTCATGCATTTCTTTGATCAAAAGTTTTCTATGAGAACCTAGAGGAATACATAGGCGACCTTCTTTGAAAAAATGTCCATTTGAGAGATAAAAGCCGCCTTGGGACTTAATGAGACAATCATGATAAGTGGTAGCAAAGAAGGGATCATGAATATACAATTCACATATGTTGTCAAATCCAAGAATTTGGGACCCAAGCTTGGCTAAAAGAGTATATCTCCTTGATAGTGCATCAGCCACCACATTAGCTTTCCCTTTCTTATACTTGATAACATAAGGGAATTGTTCCAAGTACTCAAAAGCCTAGTCTTGATATCATCAAAAGCCTTTTGTTGTCTTTCACCCCACTCAAAAGATATGTCTTTCTTAACAAGTTCATTGAGGGGTGAAGCAATGGTGGAGAAGTTGGGGACAAATCTTCTATAA
>Ga0209589_1012279_pt1 | contig 11692 bp, 5 predicted proteins | sample CowpeawhiteBW_FD_187525 | JGI IMG/M metagenome (GOLD analysis project Ga0209589, IMG submission 187525) | Root nodule microbial communities of legume samples collected from California USA - Cow pea white BW (SPAdes) (version 2) | ecosystem: Host-associated > Plants > Roots > Nodule | place: USA...
AATCAGTTCCAATTTTTTAGGGAGGGAGAGTAGTGAGCGCGAGATAGGGTACAAGCATATTTTGGATTTTAATTTTTAATTAATTATTTCCAGATCCGTATATATGATCAGTAGGTAAAAGTTTTTAAAAATTATCTACCACTCTTATATCGTTACATACGGATAATATCCTTCGCAAAATTTCCCGCTCTCACGCGCCAAAATTTCATACGGATTTTACATACGGCAAATCGAGACGAAATTTATTTAGCATTACATACGGAAAAATCCGTATGTAAAATGATTTTTCAGATCCATATGTAAAATCCGTATGTAACAACTAACTTACGTACGAATCCATATCCGTATGTAATTATCTGTAGATAATTCACATTTTTCTTGTAGTGTCTTTAATTCAGTCTAGGGCTTTATTTTAGGTTAAATATTATATATAAGTTTAACTTAGTTCTATCAATCAATCTCTTAGAAATCCCTAAGCAGAAACTATTAAATTGAATCCATATGGGGCCTTACATTAGGCCTAAAATTCCTAGTAACGCTCTAAGAGGGTACTGAGGCATTCAAGAGAGTTCAACCTACATTGGGCTTTTGTTACTTCGTTTGGCCTCTTTGCAATAGTAAAAAGCCAAGTTCAAAGAATCAAAAATAGGATGGAGAACTTGGTCTTTGAATAACTCTAAATAAGAAGCATCACATAAAAAACGAAAGGGAATTTTTGTGGAATATCAATCTCGCTCACATTCATCCATTTCAATGTATTTCATAACCTACCATTGTATTGCTTTAAAGGTAAATTGACCAACCTCTCGAAATCTAAACTAAGGAAAGCATGGGCCTCTCTCTCTTAGTCGGTTGAAATGGTAACGACATTAGCTATTGGCCATCCGTCCACAAATAATCTGAAAAAGTGGGTCGATTCTCCTGCCAGATGTTTAATCACTTGTTCAATCCTTTCTTGAAATAAAGAGATGCTCATATGCTCTGGTTAGCTCGGTAGAGTGGCAGGCGCAATTCGTCTCTCTTTATAGATATAGAATAGGTGGCTAGTAACTTCTTACTCGTGTAGTGAGAAAAACCTTCTTTTCTTCATGTCCTTCTTTATTTAGATTTAGTTCAATCAATAGTTTAAGGTTTGCGATGGATGTTGCCTTTCCTGGATAAACAATCTCAAATTGGCTTTTTTTTATTTAAGCAGATTTGTGAAAATTTTCGGTTTTTAAATCGATTTTTAAGCATCTTATCTTTTGATTGGAAGTGCAAGCCAGCAATCATCTGTATTGGGCTAGCTCAAAGAATCGATATTCATATTTGTATAAATAGAAGAGATGCTTTTTGCTTTGTCTTTTAAGCCAGATCTATAATGTATTGGTAAGGATCTCTCCCTGTCTATTTGGAGGGCTGATAGTTGCTTGTCTAGCTTAACAACTACTGAGATTTCCGGTAGGCATCAGTAAATTAGATTCTTATAAATTATCACTTACTCATGTAAATGTAAAAACTTTTTCCCTCTAAAAATGCAATTCTAACTTGGCCATAGAATCAAAGCGCAGATGGTATGTCTTTCTATCCATCCTGATTGTTCGATTGAAATTCAAATCCGACTTTATGCGAGCAAGGTTGAAAACAATATTTAGAATCTAATTCGTCCTTCTATCAATCGAAAAAAAACATTCATCCAAACTATTTCTTTATTACGACTACATAAAACACTACATTACGTAAACAACCACATATGACTTTCCTAGAGAACTATAGCTTTAAAAGCATTATGATATGCTAACTAGATTAATGATTTTTGAAACAGAAATAAGTCAAAGGATAGGTCTTAACAAGTAGAAAGAAGATAAAGGAACTAATTTTCTTTCTAGTTTTCCCTACCTGTCACCCAGTGCCACAGCCAGGACACAACCTCCGAAATGAGTTCAAGCTATTCCTTCTACAGCACTTCCAGCCATAGCTCAAAATTCCTTATGTTTGCTATAGAAGTGTGAATGTGTTCGTCTGTCGCAACTGAATCTACCGCTTGAATATTCCTTAAAAATAAATGGAGAGTTCTCTGACGATTTTGAATCGTTTGTTGTATTTGACGCAGTTCTGCATCAATTGCAGTAAGCCTGTTGGAAGTTACAATGTCCATAGCTATGCTATTACAAAATTTCTTTGATTTAAATGAATTTGATGAAGAAGAAATTTATGGAGCCTCCATTTATATAGTGGTAGAGGAATCCCGCCATGCGTCACCGAATTGGATGGCAGGTACAATTCTGGCTAGTTCTCCCCACTACTTTTCTGTAGTTCAAGACTATCATGCCTATTTAATGAAAAACTAGCAGGCTTTGGCTACCTTGCAGAGCAAACAAAGTCTCCCCAAATCACACTGCCATTATGAATAAACAAACTTTATACAACCAGGTTTCGTGGAAATGATTCGATATTCGATGCCAATAGAGTCGTTACGTCCATGTAATGAGTCGTCAAATGAGCCATATTAAGACAACCCAAGCTTATACACATTGGCCCAAAGGGTTCCCCACCAATAGGGCACAAAAGAAAGACCCAAGCCTACATGAACCATCAAATAAAGTCCCTTATTGAGCATATTAGCGAAAAGGCTCATACAAAGGCAAGGATGCCGAAAGCTTTCTTTATTTGTTAGCTTCCCGAAGAGAGGAGATGCGTCTTCGAATCAACCCTTGAACCTAAGTCTTGGAAGGAGGGTCTTGGCTTATTCGCTGATCGAATTGAAAGGACAACCGGTGATCTCGACTGAGGGACACGAAGGGAAGGGTATAATTCGTCTTTGTAACATCTCGTTCGGATATTATGAATTTTAAATAATAAAATTAAAACACAATAAATAGACTCCATTTATTAAGACATCATTTCCCAAAAAACTCGAGAAATTTAAAACTTGATATCAATATAAAGTATTGCAAAACCTCTAATATAACTCCATTATAAAATTCATGTTCAATAATATAAAAGATTACAATTTATTCAAAAACATAATAAAATCTAGTAAAAAACCCTTCCAGTCTAGCCCCTGCTCCGACTTTATGCCTCACCAGATCCACTTGCAACATCATATGCTCTTGTGTATCGCGTACACGATCATTGCCAAACACAAGCAAATAGGATGAACTAACAATTAAAATAATCATATATACAAACACACACACACACACACATTTATATATATATATATATATATATATATATATATATATATATATATATATATATATATATATATATATATATATATATATATATCACAGTCCCACCAAAGAAATTTCATCCTTTGATTCCATACCACATGGCCACCACCATATTAACCGTGTTCTACGTCTTCTGATGAGTATCTCAAGATGTCATGTTGCCACACCTACCAGCCACAACTGGTATAGCACGTGCGGGGAACCATGCTACGGACCACACTTTGTAATGCCAGGTGGAGTTCCTAATACGAATAACATTCGTAACGTCCCAAGACTACCAAACAAGTCATCTTAATACTAAGGAGGGAAATCTAACTAGACCCATCCGTACGCGCCACAACATGCACACGTACACAAGCAACATTCATGAACCTGAGCCACAACTCAAGAGTTTCTCGTGTTCATCTATTATCTATAAGACCTTAGAAATTTAAATAATTTAATAAATACGGGTTGTAGGAGCCTTTATGTCATTTAATGCGAATTGTTATGACGTGGAAAGGTACTAGCTCAATTGGTTAAGAGTACTTGATTATTGTGGGAGGACTTAAGTTTGAGTCCTATGTATGCCAATTGTATGATATTTTAATATGTGTATTATTTTAATGTTATGTTTGAATGTGCTTAGTGATAATGTAATCCTAAAATTATAGGAATTATCACGAAAAATGAATTAGTTGAAGTGGTTGTGCATTGCCAAGAGAGGTAGCCTAGTGGGCTGGGAGACAACCAATAATGGTTCTTGAATAGCCATTAACATGAAACTTAATGGCATTTTCGGTTTTTGGGTTAATTACACTTAACTAAGGTAGTTTTTGGAGAGGAAAGAAGGAAAACGTGAGAGAGGAAGAGAGAAACTGAATTGGGCATGTGGAAAGGGAATTCTGAAGATAAAATTGAGAGAGTGATCGTCGAGTTTTTGGAAGAAGGAGAGCTGAGTTTTTGGAGAAGCAAAGGAAGGTTCTTGGGCATCATAAAGCAAAGGTTAAAAGACCATTTGGAGCAAGGATTACCATGTGAGGGGAGGCATTCTTGCATGTTTTTATTCGTGTTTGATAGATTGTATCATCTTCTCTGCCCAGTTTTCTGGGTTCTACTATGAACCGCTTGGTGGCGAAGGTAAACCCACCAGGCGACGCGTGGTGATTGTCTTTGTTTTGTGTATTTCTGTGTAAATGCGTGATGCCATCGTGTTGTTATCATTATGATGTGTGGGAACTAAATTGGGAATATAAACATGAAGCGTTTGTGTTAAATTGATGAATGAATCAGAATTAGGGAAATAGGAGTCAATTACGAATTGGTTGGATTAGTATGATGTGATTGGTTGAGTACGCAACTGGAAATGAAATGATTGTGAACTATTGGTTCGTACATGAATTCTTGGATTTTGAAGGTTAAATAAAATGGTGTCCAAAGGCATAGAAGAACCTGGGTTATTCCCAGGAACTGATGTGCTGCCTGGCGGCCAATAATAAGTGGTGAACAATGAGATGGTTATGAAAATTTATGGGATGGCTGAGAGAGAGTTATCATTGAATTGAGTTGAAAGGAAACTAAGTGTGACAAAGAGATTAAAATAATTGAATAGGGGTCAGTGATAAACAAGGCAATGCATAGAGTGAGGTGATGTGCTTACGGCAAAGTGAATTAGAGTTTCGTAATAAATTCTTAGTGATGGTCTAACAATCTGGAACAGGGAAATGAGAAAAAAAAAGGATAACTAAACTAGAAATGTGGATTTTGGTGCATTGGAGTAGGTGAAATTAGGCATAGCAATTGAATGATGAAAAGGTGTATAAAAGTTGGTTAAGTATAAGATTGCTAATGACCTGAATTTGGTACATGGATTGAGTAAGAGTTTGGTTCTGTTATAAGTTGATTAAGTCATGGTGTTATTATTGCGTGGTTGGTAAATCACGTGTTTTGGAATGTTTGAATGTTGAATATGAGTTGTAGGTAATTAAACCCCGTTGATATGGCTAGGTAATTAGAATTAGGTTATGATATAAGAGTGTGCCTTTTTCCCTTGGAAGTAAATCAGATCGAAGAAAAAATCCTTTTTAGGTGCCAAAAATCAGCAGAAATGCGCTACTGGTGTGGCGTCTGGCGACCTGCAAGTCTCCACCATGTGTAGGACCAATAGGGGTGTCCTTGCAACGCGTGGCGCTTGGCGGCAAGGTGTGATCCACCAGACGATAGACTCTGAAATAGTGGGTCTGGGTGAGGCCTGGCGCTTGGCGTCCGGTGGCAAGGGTGTCCCGCCAAGCGGTCTGCATAGGAATTTCGCCTGGCGGCGCTTAGGCTATGCCAGGCGATAGTGCTACAAGTAGTTGCATGCGTGTATTGCTTGTATGCATTAATGCAAGACTTGGATCAGGAGATGTTGTGTCGTGGTAGGTTCATGGATGGTGGTGAACACGTGATGATATGAGCAAGGAGATTCATATCATATTACTCTTATGTGGGGATACGAGTAGTGAGGTTCATATATTTCGTGCTTACACTTGAGAGATACTGCGAGTGGAGAGGTTCGTAAATGGTGGATCATATGTGTTAGACTACGACCGGGTAGGTCCGTAGAGCAGGACTACGAGCGGGAAGGTTTGTAGAGCAGGACTACGAGTGAAAAGGTTGGTAGAGGAAGGACCACGAGCGGGTAGGTTCGTGTGAGCATCATAGATCTTGACTCCATGGCTAACTATTTGTGTGAATTAAAGGTTCAAAAGCCCTATCCTGAGCCACAACTCAAGGGATCATTCCGAGCCACAACTCAAGGAACACCTGCAAGCCGATCTTCGAGATATCACCAAAGCCTTGTAGATCACGCACATCCAAATCATGCAAAACACAAGTATAGCCTATACATTATTAATTGGCACTGCTCCTAGCGCCTCAAAGCTCACTGATCATCAAACATCACCTGGAGGGACCACCTTCACCGTCATGCGCCAATCACCTCATAACCTCACTGTGTTAGTGGCTATCGCCTGGCGGGTTAATCACCATTGCCACGCGCTACACGAGTACTTGCGCATTACTAGTTTGAGTCTATTGCATAATTCTTCCACTCGTTGTTTCCTTATGGCATTCGCATCCTTCAGTTGAAGTTGAACAATCCAAAATCTCTATGACATACCCTCTAGTATCCACGACTCTATTGCCTAAAGGTGACAATTCGCTCATGACCTTTCCAATTGGAATTATTCTCACCCTTTAGTCTATCCATTAGTACAACCAAATCATGGAAATCCTCTCATTCATCATTCAGGTGTAGATTAATCATAGTTTCCCTCGCAGTACCATGATTACCATAGTTTCCCATGATGGATTTTACCTACTGCACTTCTAGCATCAACCATCTATACTCTTATCTTAACTAACCTCATGCATTGACTAAGGTATCCAAATAAGGCACATCAGATTACTATATTCCAATACAACAAATTTATGCATCACAACATTTATCACAACATTTATCACATTATATTTTCCATTATTCCCATTTTCTTAACCCAACATAATTTACCTACAGTTTAGGTGGTTTCGGTTCACTAACTCTTGGTCTAGTGACCCCAAGCTCCACCATCCTAAAACAATTTCTCGCAGAAAGCCCCCAAACGCCTAAAATCCCTCACAGCCACGCAAGGTTGCATTTTACTACGCCGACGCTTGGTGGCAGGCCCCGTGCCGTCAGGCGGTGTATCCCATTCTAGAAAAAATTCCAAAATTTCCCAGCACCCGAGAGTCCTCAAATTACCATCCCCTCAGTTCATCCATTCATCAGACTATAATAGAATCCACTACATCTAAACCTTAATAAATTAAGATCAAATGAATCACTCCTAGTCCAATTCATGCTGGACTTAAAGCATGCATCAAAAATCCCTAATTGCTCAACCCTAAAACCAGTTCATACCAAAAATCGTTCATTTTCCTCGTATCACCACATAATTCCACCATTAATCCCTTCCCTTTAATCAATCCATGATTAAAGTCTGTTTTCCACCGATCAAAAGTTGCCCAAAACATGTAAAAACCCAAAATCGAGTCAATTTGACTCGCGTCGCCTGGCGGTAGTACATCATCGTCAGGCCATTCAAACAAAAACCTAGCCAAATAAGTTGCATGCATGTATCGCCTGGCAGCCAGGGTCATGCCGCTAGGCGGTTCCTCTCCAGAAACCCAGAAACAACACAAAATTACATGTGTCGCCTGGCGGCAGTTCATCTCCCGCCAAGCGGTTTATGGAAAAGTTCTAGATACCTGGAATTTTGAGTTGAGTGGAAAGAAAATAGGAAATCTTATATCATACACCATGCAAAAATAATAACACAAAGAAAATTCACAAAGTCCAGCTCCCCTAACTTGGAAATCCTTGCTTAACTTGTGAGTTCTTGCCTTCTCCCTTGATCGCTATGTCACCTAGCACTTCCCTTCAATTCAGCTCCCAATTACACTCAATTCTCACAACACACTCTCCAAATTCGCTCTCTTCTCACTATGCAACAATGGCTTACACCGAAACCTTTCTTCTCACCCAAAATTGGCCTTTTAATGGTGCCTTAATGATAGGTTAATGTTCCAAAACGAAAATTGGTTTAATGTTGATGGTAATTGCCATTCAATGGATCATTATGGATTGTTTTTCAGCCCTTCTTGGTTACTCCTTGGCCAGCTAGGGTTCCTATGCCCTTTCACATTCATGCCAAAAAGAATTTTGACAAAAAGAAAGTTTAATTTCGTCCTACCAATGTTTGAACCTCTCACCATGTCAATGCCAATTCAATGCACAACCATTCAACCCATTCATGTTTCGTGATAATTCTTATAAATATAGGATTATATTATCACTCTTCATGATTCAACATATTATCAAAACAATAATAAATTAAACAACGCATAAATGGCATACATAGGACTTGAACCCAAGTTCTCTCACACAATCAAGTACTCTCAACCATTTGAGTTAATACTATTCCACATCACATCAATCAACATTTAATGCCATAAAGGCTCTCACTACCCGCATTTATTAATTAATTAATTATTTAATTAATTAAATTTAGTGGATCTTACAGTCTTGCTTTCTAATCTTACCCAAGAGTCCTCGAATGGGCCACTTGTAAGTAAGTCTCTATTTTATATTATATTACTATACTATTTTATTAATTGATGTATGTAGTTTCATAAAATAAAATAATTACGAGAATGGAATTCAGGCTGAAAAGCACGAGACATAGAGTCAGGGGTCTACAGAAAGTAAAGTGAATAAAGAGAAGAGGTCGACTAGGGCGCCCACTAAGGGCAAGAGAGACAAAGAACAACCAACGGCTCCACCAAGTTTCCCTGGTAGCCTACTAGTGAGAACTACTAGGTGGTAAGGGATCTAGTCGAATTCAAGCAAAAGAAGACATTGAACACACGCATGCTACAAGAAAGCTTATATTTCGGTTTAATCCAATAGATGTAACTAGAACTTTTCAGGTCAAGTCTGAAGCCATCTCTTATGTCAGAAACTTCCTCTTTTAGGCTTTCAAAGCTACTAGCCCGAGAACGACAACTTCCACTAGATTATATGTAGGGGAAGGCCCAATGGAACTAGCTCTTATAATTTCTCACACAGACTCAGAGATTGCCATTTGATTTCCTCCTTTCTTGCTAGATTTCTTTTATCAGCTTGAAAACTTGTTAGTCTTACCTTACGTCTGTAATTAGATTAAGAGAACTCCCTATTTTAGTATTCCTACAAGTAAAGTATACTAGACTACTTATAGTATACAACCCCAAAAGAGGTAGAAGGAAAAGAAACTCCCATTTATACGTCATGGGTAGGGATGGCATCCAGGTTTCTAATAAGGGGTGCATCGCATACAGACTTTGATGCCTTTCCAAGAATAGTGGAACTTGATTTCTTCAATCCTCTCTTATTTCATCATCTTGGTTTCGAGTTCTTTACAATCTTTTCGGTGCAAGATCAAGGTGTAACAAAGATAGACGATGTATAAGAAACCTAAAAATAGCCACCATCTTTGATTGTCTTGAAATACACTATCCAACCAGTTCCATATTGGTTGCTATGAGAAATCCAAATTTCCTCCATAAATATAGTCTTTCTTGCACAGAGTAGTTAGAACAATAGATGTGGTCAATTGTTGACCAATAGAGAAAGCATGGGAGAAAGATGCATAAAAGAAACTGGAACTTAGCAATTGGATTGATGGAAGTGGGTGGGGTACTGGGCACAATCCCGACCAACGAGGAGATTTTACTTAAATGGGAGGCAGAGCACGGTATATGTTGAATCTCGAATTGATTGAGGTGGCGATAGACACCTGATTGAAACCTTCTTGACAACCTCGTTCCTATTCTATAGACAGGCACGAAAAATGAATATTGTCAATGGGTGCATTATGAAGTGCTTAGCCAAGTCAGCCATTCAAAGACAACATTTTTCTAACAAGCACTAGTCATTGAATCAGAACTAAGCACCAGACAAATATGAATAACCAAAGAAGAGCGGTCGGTTGGCTGCTTTGTTCTAGAATGTAATTACTCGATTCATCTAAACTAACCCGGATAGGAACGGAACAATCAAAAGCTTTGAAACTGAACTACTATAGCCAGAGTTTGCCCTACGGAGAGTAGAAAGGACTCAATTGGTATCCAAATTTTATTGACCAAGAAAAAGGTGATACACTCGTTCTTCCTTCCCTCTGATGTTGCCCCGTAGATGGGCCAAGCATAGGATGAAAATGATGTATAAGTGTTTTGTCTTTCTCCTCATCCCTAAACACAATTCTATACTACAAGATAGATTATTTTAATCATTTGATTGATGAGAGTGGCAATGACATCAAATGTGAAAATGCTTTGGTTTTTTGACCTCGTTCCTTTGTCTCACGCATTGCTTTTGCTTATCGAACTCTAAGAAAGATCATCCTCCCATTCCTTCTACAAGTTACATGCAACGACACATTATCTATGGTAATCTCTACATACAACAGAAGATCTCGTTTTGAAAGCATGTGAGCCCTTCCTAAGGTCATTCAAGGAAACAAACTACTTTTGATGGGTATCAAGATTATTGAACAACAAGGTAAAGTGTTGTGAACCTCCTGTCTTTGACACTACGAAACTAGCTAGATTCTCTTTCAGCTGGAAAGAGTAAAGAGAAAGGTTGATCTCCTATGGTTGTTTATTCACTCATCGGCTATACATAGGGAAATGGAGACTCTTATCCTACAAGTTAGTTCCCTCTTCGACCTGGTCAACCTTTAGTTGTTTTGGGGTTTTATCCATCTCCACCTCCTACTAGTGAGATCTTTCTTTATCGTATTTGTCTATTAAGGGAAGAACAACCAATGCATATCCTAAGCAATTCAACGGCTAGCTTTTTGCTTTCTTCTCAGAAGGGCATAACTCATACACACATTCATATTGAATGATGTCTACTTCTATTCTTTCTATGACTACTTAAGATTGTTGACCAAGGTTCACGTGTTTAGTTTAGACCACATTTTTAAAATTGTGTTAATTTAACTTTAAGTATTTTTAAATTGCCAATCATTTGACCTAATAATAATTAAATTGTTGTAAGGTACATCAATTGTCTTGTGGTGGAAGGTAGGTAGGTCAAGTCATGATCAAATCATGACACTTTGGTTCTTCAAATCATAAGTAGAGAGATTTGTACCTTAACTATTAGCTATAACTTTTAACTTAGTGGTAAGCACTCGATCCAACAATTAGTATCAGAGTCAATTTTTAAGTTGTTGTTTAAACTAAAAAATGGTGTAGTGACAGTTATCCTATTTTGAGTCATCTGGTTGATATTGAGCAGTCAGCCAAAACTTAAGAAGATGACTTCCCTAGACATATGGTTGATTGACCGTCTAGTCTCCTTCAAGATCGTACGGTCCATCCCGTACAATTAATAATATCTAACACTACCCTCTAAGTTTGGGTAAATGTTTTTTAAATTTAATTTTAGTATATCCATGTTTAAACTACAAAATCATTTTCCAAAATGTTGCTTGATTGTGCCAATTTTGAATTGATATATTATTTGAAATGTGATTAAATATAGGTTTAAATTCGATTTTATTCTTAATAGTTGAAAGTTTCGTAGGTCATGAATGATGGATGGACCAAATGAGGGGTGAAAATAGCGTAACAAAAAGTGTTTTAAGAGGAAGAATCGGAGGAAGGTGGCTAGTGTTACTTAGGGATGACAATGGGTCGGGCCGGGTGCGGATAGTGCCTTTCTGTACTCGCAAGAAAAAATCCATTTGTTACCTACCTCATGATACCACATGATGGCTTCTTCTTGTCTCCATTGAAGCTTACATGAAGAATGGAGGCTCCATGGATGGTGTTGGATGCGGAAGCATGAAGGAAAGAAGCTTAAGGTGTTTGGTTTGGTGTAGGTGAAAGGATTCTTAAGAGAGGTGAGGCCAACTCCTAAGGAAGAA
>Ga0209589_1012280_pt1 | contig 11691 bp, 13 predicted proteins | sample CowpeawhiteBW_FD_187525 | JGI IMG/M metagenome (GOLD analysis project Ga0209589, IMG submission 187525) | Root nodule microbial communities of legume samples collected from California USA - Cow pea white BW (SPAdes) (version 2) | ecosystem: Host-associated > Plants > Roots > Nodule | place: USA...
AAAACCCCCCCCCCCCTTGTGTTTTATTGTTGTGTTCATCTGGAAAATTCGGTTTGAATGAAAATATTGGTCGTTGGGAGACGACTTGGTTCACTTTCATGTACTGCATTTAATATGTTTTAATTTGGTGGGGTACGGCCTCTATCAGAATGTGAGGGATCTGTTTTTACGAAAAGTGAGCACAAGTTAGGGTTTAGGGCACCTTAGGTCAGAAATTGGATTGGGCCAACCCTCTTAGGCCCACAAGATTGGGCAGCCTTTAAAATAAGAAAAAGGCAGAAACAATTGGGCCTTACATTCCCTTCAACAACAAAAATTTTCGACCTCGAAAATGGCAACTTACCAGGTAAACAGATGTGGGTGTGATTTCCTCATATCCTCCTCCAACTCCCAAGTAGAGTCACCCGTCCTCCGATCCCAGATGACTTTGATAAGACTGACCGTCTTTCCTCGGCGTTCCTCAAGTTTGTTGTCCTCTAACGCGATGGGTGGTACTTCCACAGTAAGATCCTCTTTGATCTGTATATCCTCAACTTCCAACACGTGAGCCGGATCGAACACATACTTCCTCAGCTGCGAGACATGGAACATCGGATGCAGGTTTGCCAACTGAGGAGGCAAAGCTATTTCATACGCCACCGGTCCAATCCTCCTGAAGATTTGATAAGGACCAAGAAACTTGGGCGAAAGCTTCCTTAAGCGGAGAGCCCTTCCCACGCCCGTGGTTTGGGTCACCCTCAAGAACACATGATCCCCAACCCCAAACTCTAAAGGTCTCCTCCTACGGTCAACGTAAGCCTTCTACCTACTCTGGGAAGCCTGCATTCTGTTCCTTACCATCCTCACCTTCTCTGTAGTTTGTTCTAATAACTCTGGTCCATCAAGCGCTGCCTCCCCATCCTGATACCAACAAAGAGGGGTCCTATACCTCCTGTCATAAAGAGCCTCATATGGCGCCATGTCGATGCTCGCATGAAAACTGTTGTTGTAGGTGAACTCTATCAAAGGCAGTACCTCATTCCAAGCACCCAGGTGGTCCAAAATGCATGTCCTCAAAAAATCCTCCAGCGATTGGATCGTCCTCTCAGACTGACCATCGGTCTGAGGGTGATAAGCCGAACTCATGGTGAGCTTGCTACCCATAACACTCTGTAGCGTCTGCCAAAATCGTGAAGTGAACCGCGGATCTCTGTCTGACACAATACTTGACGGTACTCCATGTAATCTCATTATCTCCCTAATGTAAAACTGAGCCAACTTGGTCATAGGCATTCTCAAGTTCATCGCCAAGAAGTGAGCACTCTTGGTTAGTCGATCCACTATAACCCAGATTGTATCATGCCCCCTAAAAGTCTGTGGCAGATGGGTCACAAAATCCATGGAGATGCTGTCTCATTTCCACACTGGTATCTCTAAGGGCTGTAGATTCCCACCGGGTCTCTGATGCTCTACCTTCGCCTTCTGACACGTTAAACATGCTGATACGAACTGAGCCACATCTTTCTTCATCCCCTGCCACCAGAAGGTTTCCTTGAGATCTTGGTACATTTTAGTCATGCTAGGATGCAGACCAAGGCGACTCTTATGTCCTTCCTCAAGAATTAACTTCTTTACCTTTGCATCATTAGGTACACAAATCCTACCCTGGAATCTCAAGATATCATCATTACCCAAAGCGAAATCTCTAGTCTCATCTGACCCAAGCTGTTCTCTAACTCTATTCAGACTAACATCCAACAACTGTCTCTCCCTGACTGAGCTCAAGAAGTCACTAGATATAGTCAGGGTACTACATCTAATGGACTCAGACCCTAACTCCACCTGTAACTTCATATCTCGAAATTTCTCGAGTAGCTCCACTTCCTTAATCATGAGATGTGCAGTGTGCATTGTCTTCCTACTTAAGGCATCAACTACCACATTAGCCTTCCCCGGGTGATATAACAATTCAAAGTCGTAGTCCTTCAGGAACTCCATCCATCTCCTCTGTCTCATGTTCATCTCCTTCTGATCAAACAAATACTTAAGGCTTTTGTGGTCGCTAAACACACGAAACTAGGCACCATAGAGGTAATGCCTCCAGATCTTCAAAGCAAACACTATGGCCGCCAACTCCAAGTCGTGAGTGAGGTAGTTTCGCTCATGCACCTTAAGTTGTCTCGAAGCATACGCCACTGCCTTCTTTTCTTGCATCAAGACACAACCGAGTCCCAAATGAGAGGCGTCACAATAGACCTCAAAAGGCTTCCCCACATCAGGGATCACTAGTATCGGAGCACTGGTCAATCTCTGCTTCAACTCTTGAAAGCTTTCCTCACACTTATCCGTCCTTTTATGTGAGTTATGTTAGAGGTGTCACTATCTTGGAGAATCCCTCTATGAATCTCCTATAGTAGCCAGCTAGACCCACAAAGCTTCTTATCTCAATTGCAGACTTGGGACTTTCCCACTTAACTATTGCCTCAACCTTCACTGGATCCACTAAAATACCCTGCGCAGATATCACGTGCCCTAAAAATTGAACTTCATCCATCCAAAACTCACCCTTGGATAACTTGGCATAAAGTTGCTTCTCTCTTAAGACACCGAGCACCAACCTCAAGTGTTCTGCGTGTTCCTCCCGAGTCTTAGAGTAGATAAATATGTCGTCTATGAAGACCACGACAAACTTATCTAAGAATAGTCTGAAAATCTTGTTCATGTAATCCATGAACACTGCCGAAGCATTGGTCACACCAAAAGGCATAACCACGTACTCATAGTGTCCATACCGGGACCTGAAGGCCGTCTTCTGTACATCGTCAGCCTTTACCAAAATCTGATGGTACCCTGATCGCAAATCAATCTTCGAGAATACTATTGATTCATGCAACTGATCCATCAAGTCATCAATTCTCGGAAGTGGATATTTATTCTTGATGGTCATTTTGTTCAGTTGTCTGTAGTCCACACACAAGCGTGAACTCCCATCCTTCTTCTTCATCAACAGCACTGGTGCTCCCCAAGGCGAAGTGTTGGGTCGGATAAACTACTTCTCCATCAGCTCCTCTATCTGTTTCTTGAGTTCCACTAACTCTGCTGGGGCCATGCGGTAAAGGGCCATCGATACCGGACCTGTCCTTGGTACTAGATCAATAGTGAACTCCACCTCTCTATTGGGAGGCAATCCTGGCACTTCCTTCGGGAATACATCCCCAAAATCCTGTACTACCGGTATCATTGATGTCGCCTCTCCTCTCTCTACCTCCCAGATGTGTAAAGATCATGTAACACTGCGCGCCCTCTTGTAGTTTCCTGACCACTCCTTGAGATGTTAACAACTCAGGCTCCTCTGAGTTGGGGAAAAGCAGTTTCTTCTCTCGATAATCTATAAGGATGCGATTGGCAGAGAGCCAATCCATCCCCAAGATCACCTCTAACTAGGGGTGAGCGGCGGTCAGGTTGGATCGGGTTCGGGTTCAATATGCTCAATCCAGCATAACCCAAATTTAATATTTTAAAATCCAATCCGACCATTTTAGTTGTCGGGTTATTTGGATATAGATAATATCGGTTACAGTTAAATACGGTCGGGTTGTTCGGATTTAATTTTAATTTGAATAAATAAAAAAAAATTATTGAATTTAAATAAATATGTTGACTGAATTTATAAAATATAGTAGATTTAGTAAGTATATCAACCATTGATAGAATAATGAATCTGCAGTTACAAAAGAAAGAACATACATGCTTGGATCCAACCCTACACCTCCTCGCTTGGTTATGACACATATATACCCTATTAACTGAGATGGAAACTACATAGCTCATTTGTAATTCTTCTTTTGATATTTGCAACCACAAACAATGCCTCCCAGTCTGGAAAACATAAATGATAAGAAATTATCACACGTATGAAGAGATCATTATTATTACAAAACGTATGAGAAAATTAAAAACCTCACAACTACTATTAATTACAAATAGAAATCAAACAACCATTTCAGCCTCAAAATTAAAAAATCCATAACTATACATTTAATTATTATTAATTAGAAGATAGAATATGATACCTTAGTGATTGAAATTATGACAGGGACTCCAGATATTTCACATTCCAACCTCATACTTCATTAGTATTTAGAGTTTTACTACCAATTCCAAAACCTATAAAGCATCTAATTATCATATTTCCAAAATCTTTAGAGTTTTCTTCACTGGCAATGTTATTTCTTATAGTAGTTAAGAGTCACAACATTGGTTGCTATGAGATGATGAACCAACTCCGCTTCCATCCATTGTGTTACCGTTAAATTCTGGAATTAATTGAAACAAAATATTATTAATATACACAACAACATAATTACAAAGGAAGTTTAGAGAACAAATAAATTAAACTTGTACCTGTGAAAACCTTCTTAGAAAGCTCAAACTCTTCATTGACATTGATACCATCAAATTGAGTTATAGTGGTCCTCAACCAATTTTGAGCACAGATAAGTGCCTCATCCATTGGTGGATTTAAAGAGCTTCTAAAAGTATCCAAAACCATACCTCCAGTACTCAGAGGCAATTGTAGAAATAGGGGTGGCCAACACATCTCTAACCATTCTTGATAGAATGGGAAACCGTGAAGAGTTTATTTTCCACCAAACCAAAATATCAAGTTGGTCATCACCATCAACAATGGATTCATTTAAATACCTCTCTAACTCATTCTTTCTATCTATGGTGTCCTTTTCTCTCAAATGCTTCTTAAAAGCATCAGCCCTTGCCAAATATACAAGAATTTCAGGAATGGTTGATGCATCAGATTGATGTTCAAGTGGTTGCTCAGGTCTATGTTGTTCATCATGAAGTGATTTGTACCAATCATACATTTTCTTCAAACTATCTTTTACACAGTTAGTCAATTCAACAACTTTGTTTGAATCATGTTTGTACATTTCTTAAAAATTCCAAATGACATACTCAAACTTGTATCGAGGATCAAAAATTACACCAAAATATAACAAGTGATTGATGTTGTCAACATTACCCCAATATTTGTGATACTTCAACCTCATGTCACAAATAGTAGCTGCTAATATACTATTCAGATTCATGGTTGTCTTGTCAAGTGCAAAATGAATATTAGCCATTTGGTGAAACGCAATGTGTATACTCACATGCAATGATGTTGAGAAAGATTTAGTGGCTTCATAGAAAATTTTTAGAAACTTCACAAAATCTTGGGCATGTTTCCAATCACTAGGAGATGGGGGACCTTCATCACCAAAAAAAGCCATATAGCTAGAGTCTTCATTGTCAAGCTTTTCAAATGCAACTTGAAATTTGATTGTTGCATCTAACATCATATATGTGGAATTCCACCTTGTGGGAACATCAAAACACAACAATTTTTTGTATTCAATTTTTGAAAACTCTATGCACTCTCTAAACTTAGCCAATCTTTGTGGTGAAGACCTTACAAATCTTACAGCATTCCTAATACTTGTGATTGAATTGTGAAACTCTTTTAAGCCATCACTCACAACTAAGTTTAGTACATGAGCACAACACCTCATATGGAAAAATTGTCCATCCATTACTAATCCACCCATATTCTTCATCCTTTTTTTTAAATATGTAACTGCCACATCATTAGATGATGCATTATCAACAGTGAGTGTTGACACATTCCTAATTCCCCATTCCCTTAAAAAATTTTCAACTTTCCTTTCAATGGTTTCCCCTTTATGATTAGGTATGACTGAAAAACTGATTATCCTTTTTGATACCTGCAATCATTGTCTACGAAATGTGTAGTGAGTGTTAAGTAGCCTAAGTTCTGAATTGATGTCCAACAATCGGTAGTGAGTGCTACTCTAACACAATTTGATTTAAAGAACTCCTTTAACCTAAATTTTTCATCCATATACAACTAAAAACAATCTCTAGCTATGGTGAATCTTGATGGGACAACAAACAAAGGTTGTAATTGTCTACACAATATCTTAAAACCCTCACCCTCCACCACCTTGAATGGTTGTTCATCCACAATAACAAACATAGCAATTTCCTTTTGACAAGCTTCAACATTATACTTTAGGGGTGTTGCAAGGAGACTATTATTGTCACCACTTTTAAAGGTGAGAGTTGTTTGGTTGGGGTCATTAATGGCAGCAAATGGATATTTAGGACACAACCTTTTAAGGTGATTAAGAAGGTTAGATGTTCCATGTATCTTTGGATCACATCTAAATCGCTTACCACAATGATTACATGTTGCAATTGAATATGTGGATTCAAGAGATCTTGTCAAGTGGTCCCAAACAACAGAGGTTGTTTTCTTACCACTAGCATTTGGTTTTCTCTTTTTTGTATTTTGGGAATGAGGAACATCATGTTCCCCTCCTACAGCTCCTACAAGTTCAGTTGTAGGGTTTGGTGGGTCAGATTGTTGTGAACTTGGAGGCAATTCTTGGCTATGTCTCTCCATTACAACTATAATAAAAAAAATCATAATCAATAACTACCAATCATATATGTGTAATTTATTTTAGGAGACACATATCAATTAGCAAAATAAAATCCAATCAAATATGAATTACTGGATACAAATTATATGTCTCAGAATGAAAGCAAATTCCAAATCAGTCTTGTTTTATGAAATAAAAAAAAAGAAAAAAAATCTTTAAGTAGTGAAACTAGATGTCTGGATAGTCCGATCAAGGATTCTCAAAACTCAAAAATAGTAAGAAAAGATAATTTTATATTTGCTTGCAGACCCCAATAGTGATAATATAGTATTATTATGTTTCAAATTACTTGATTAATGGCTTTCTCGTGATTAAATGACATTCAATATTTAGTTCACAATAATCAGACACCTATATGTAAATCATGCATATATACACGAATATATATATATATATATATATATATATATATATATATATATATATATATTACATTCAATCAATTATAATAAAAAAAATATTTGACATTTTAAAAGAAATGAAAAAACCATTTAAAAACAGTAACGCATAACATTAAAACTTCTTAAAATATATAATAACATCACTTTAATTCCTAAAAATATTATTATTAAATATATCTAAACTTTCTTTTAAAACTATATACTTTTCACAATGATATTATCATGCAACCTATAATTTATTAAATAGAGATTTAAACTTTCTTAAATAAATAACTCTTAACATTATATTATCATTAAGCTATAATTTATTAAATATGATCTAAAATTTCTTAAAACCATATACTCTTCACGGTGATAGCTATAATTTTTTAAAATTTTACAAAAGATTTTAGCTTTAAAATAGAATTTTAGGATTAAAGTAATAATATAGTTGTTTAAAATAGAATTTTAAGATTAAAATAATAATATAGTTGAAGAAAATGGTGAGATTGATACTGTGAAAAAGCTAAAATGATGGACACAATTGAAGAACTGTAGAGTGCATACTAACAATATTATAGAATTGCAAGATATAAAAGTGAAAAAATTAATGAAAGCAATTTATAATTTACTAACCTGAAACCCTCAGTTTTTCCAAATGTTGCAATTTGTAGAGCAAGCCAAAAGCAAAACACTCACCAAACCAAGCAAATAAACAGGGGTTCTTTCTTCACTATGTGTGAAATAGGAAATAAAAAAGTTACTTTTTTTGAACTTGAAATGGGAACCATGAGTGAAAAAGGGGAGGGGTTGTGGTATGTGGTAGCGTGAAGGTTCAATAAAGGTGCAGTAATAGTGTGCAGTAATGTAATGATGGTTTGTGGTAACATGAGACACAGTGCAATAAATGAGTCAGTAGAATTGGATTGGACTTTCTACTTTTAACATAAAAGTATAACATATTTAATGGTCGGGTCAGGTATCTTTTAAAAAACAAATCTATACCCGAACCCGACCATATATATCCGGTTGAACCCGTTTTTTTTATCCATTTTAATCCTTATCCATTAAAATCTGACCCATATCTAATTTTATGTTTCGTTTTTTTCGGTTTCGGTCGGTATCTCACATTTTGCTCACCCCTACCTCTAACTCCTATAGAGGTAGGCATATCAGATTTACCTTATACATGTGTCCCTCTACCTCCACCGGGCACCTAGCACATAAGGAAGACGTCCTAACCAGACCCGACGCCGGAGTAGATACCGCAAGCTCACTGTGGCTCGCGCACCAGCAGACCCAAACGTTCCATACAAGCAATTGACACAAAAGAGTGTGTCGCTCCAGAATCATACAACACACACAAAGATTCACCAACAATCATGCATCGACCCATAACAAGATTACCTAAGCCTGCAGCTTCTGCTCCTGTCATTGATAAAGGATTGACCCCAACCAAGGATGGAGGCACATGCTTAAGAAGACTAAGCATGTTTAGAAAGGAAGTTCACTAATTCTTCATCCCTTTCATTTGTGTTTGTTATTTTTGATTCCCTAAGTTGACTTAGTTGAATCAACTTTAGTTGACTTGTTGACCTTTGACTAGGTGTGACTTGTTGACTATAGTTGACTTGACTTAAGTCAACATGCTAATCTAAGTTTATTTGCTTTGTAGGTTAATTAGGAGTAAGAAAGCAATGCAACAAGTCAAACATATTCAAAGGTCAACAAGTCAACTAAAGTTGATTCAACTAAGTCGACTTAGGGAATCAAAAATGACAAACACAAATGAACAGGATGAAGGATTAGTGAACTTCCTTTCTAAACATGCTTAGTCTTCTTAAGCATGTGCCTCCATCCTTGGTCGAGGTCAATCCTTCATCACACCATCAAGCGAATATCACCGCGGAGACCGTTCTTCCTGCATCGCCACTCCTCATCAAGTGACAGGGTGTAGAAACGGTGAGATGCTTGAATCTCTCAGCATACTCCGTCACGGACTTTCCCCCTGAGTCAACTGGAGAAATTTCACCTCCTTGGCGTACGAATGTTGTCCGAAAAGTAGTCGGAGAGGAATCTCTCCCTGAAAGCCTCCCATGTCACCGGCTCGTCTCTCTCCTCTAGATGGATTTGGTGTTGATCCACCAATGTTCTGCCTCCCTTGTGAGCATATACACTGAGAACGCCAGTCTGTTCTCCACGGGGCACATTTTCGCATCAAAGATGCGCTTTAGATCCTTCAGCCATTGATCTACGGCATCGGGACTAGTCTTCACGTCAAACTTCGTTGGGTGGTGCTTCAGGACATCTTCTAAACTCCACTCCCTGGCTGCAGGTCGTGGCTCCGGACCAAAGGCAGGTGCTGCCGTCCTGGTCTCCTCCAACTGGCGGAGTGCTTCCATATGCTTCCTATGTGCATCCTCGGCAGCCACTCGTGCAGCCTCCATCTACTGCATCACTATCTACTACTACTCAAGCGATGCCGCCTGTCACTGCATCGATGCCTCATGCTGCTGCATCATCGCCATGCTTTGCTCTGTCATAGCAGCCACCATTGCTTTTATAGCCCTGGCGATATCATGTGCATCGCCTTGAGAGGATTGAGAGGTCCTACGATGGGGTGCCATAGTTCACTAGCACACAGAAAATCACTTGGTTAGGCTTGATAAGATCGGATTTCAACCAAACACTAAGAGAAACATAGAGGAAACTAAGCGGACAACCCAAGTCCATAGACCTAAGGAATGACCGCTCTAATACCATAAATGTAACACCCCATTTATTTAATAAAGCTAAATAAAGGACATGTCACACTGAATAATATAAGAAGCGAGAATAAAAGAGTATGACGTCACTCATACAAATATCCCAAATTTAAAGGACGAATAAAGCGGCACACCACGATGCCAGGTACCAAGTAAAGCAAGAAAGTGATAAAGACTTAAACAAATCTACAGAGAAAACAATACATGGGCCTTAGCCCTAAATGAAGAGCCCAAGGGCAACAATCAATCCAAAGACTAAGCAGCGGAACCATCGCCTCCCTGTTGACCACGGGTGTTCCTCGCATATGCTCACATTAACAAGTTGATGATCATCGCAAAATAGAGTACCACACAGTAGAACACACCACAATAAAAGTAGAGTAAGCTAGAGCACAAAATAATTTCATCATGAAATCTAATACACTTACATAGTCAACAATACATAAAACACCCAAGCATGTTATGACTCTCAAACCAATACACTAAAACTCGACTCGACTCATCCGGATACATATAACCTGGTCGGATTCAGCGGATGCTTGCACTTGTGGTGGATACCTCTGCTCACCCCCGAGCTCTGTGTTATAAGTGTTACAATGAATCAATTTCCCTCACCACAAGGTTAGCCCTTAATGAATTTCAGGCCTCCTGCTACTCTCACCACAGGAGTCAGTCTGCTCTGGGTGAGACTAACTGACTCCTTAGAATGTCAGGATGCAACCTTACCTTGAATCCTTACCAAGTTATACAGATGGGGCACCACCATGGACACCCACTAACAAGGGCCATGGAATTACGTCCCGACCACTGAAGCATGACCTTGAGACCCCACCTAGAGATCTCAAGGATTTATGCACTGACTGTTGATCAAACGTATTCATTCAATTAAGAAAATCCATCATGCATATATGTATTTACATTATACCAATATTTATAGCCAATCCCTTTCGCATCCCAGCTCAATCAATACCAATTCATGTTTCATACTCCGTTCGTGAATATACCATTCCAACTCATCTCATTATCATGCCACTTTAATACTAACCTCCTCATTAAGGTCACATGCTAAGTTCATGCCAAATCCATCATTTACAATCCATGAATCACATCACTCATACAAGTTTATTTGTCTCATGCATTTAACACAATAATCAAATCCAAGCAAGCATAAACCATTTCAGATTCCAGAAACAACCACACAATCGAAATGCCTCGCCTAGCTCCTCGCTCAGGCTGAAGGGTCTCGCTCAGGCGAGAGGCTCTCGCTCAAGCGAGAGGCTCTCGCTCAGGCGAGCCCCCTTCGCCTAGGCGAGGGCTCGAAAAAGGGGAACAGTAGCCTCATGTGGGATCTCGCTTAGGCGAGACCCCTCTCGCTTAGGCGAGATGCTCACTCGCTCAGGAGCAACGTAGGTCGCCTAAGCGACCGCTCGCGTGAAGCAGCTTGGGCGAGTCTCTGTTGATCTCGCCTAGGCGAGACATGCTCGCTTAGGCAAGAAAACCAGTGCTCACCATTGTTCTCTGGTGCACAAACATCCAACAGGTCGCCAATGGCTCAAAAATATCATACACAAGTTCGCATCAACACACCAAACATATTAAATTGGTAAAACAGTAGTACAAGCAGCATAACTCAAAAGAAAGAGCGAATCCTAGCTTCTCGTACCTGGAAAATGTTAGCTAAGGCTTTGATACTCGAACAGCGAAGGACAATAGCTTAAGGAACAGTTTCGCGAATTGAAAAACAGTGGGACAAGGTCAAAACGAGTTTACTAGAAAGCTCTAACTGGGAACATAAGGAAGAGACGAAATGAACATAGAGCTTGAGTTAGGAGAGACTTACGCGGAATGGAAGAATGAGGCTGAGCTTACTTGGCTATGGCGATTCCAAACCCTAGCAGAGGATAACAGCAACTGCTCTAAAGGATGTGAGGGATCTGTTTTTACGAAAAGTGAGCACAAATTAGGGTTTGGGGCACCTTAGGTCAGAAATTGGATTGGGCCAACCCCCTTAGGCCCATAAGATTGGGCAGCCTTTAAAATAAAAAA
>Ga0209589_1012283_pt1 | contig 11689 bp, 5 predicted proteins | sample CowpeawhiteBW_FD_187525 | JGI IMG/M metagenome (GOLD analysis project Ga0209589, IMG submission 187525) | Root nodule microbial communities of legume samples collected from California USA - Cow pea white BW (SPAdes) (version 2) | ecosystem: Host-associated > Plants > Roots > Nodule | place: USA...
CGAGAATGGAGATATGGCGGGGACGGGTATTATGGTGGGTATATGTACATCCCCATACCCATCCCCATACCCAACTGAAAAAGTCGGGGATTCCCCATATCCATACCGATACCCAGTCAATGCAGGGATTCCCCGTCAAAACGGGGACGGGTTTGGGCAATACTCACGGGGACGGGTTTATTTGCCATCTCTAATTACAGTTGAACGATACTAAATAATTAGAAAAATAGTTAATAAACTTGAAAATTGTTGTAAAAAATAAATAAATTGAAAAAATTGATTTTAAATATGTACAGGAATATTACATATTATTATAACATGAAACATTATATTAAAATAGTGTATAAAATTATTAAATATTTAAAGACATTTATGTTTGTTAAAAGTAGACGAAAATACTTTAATTAGACTAATTATATATATTATTAATCGAAGAAGTAATATAAACAATATAAATAACTTGTAAATAAAATAAAAAACTATGTTTGAAAAATAAATTAATAAACATTGGTTTTCATTTTTGTTTTCACTAACTTTTCTTCTTTTTTAATTATTGTACTGGACCAGAGGAGTGATTCGGTTGCAAACTGAGAGGACAAGTGGATTTTGGTATCGGGTCGGGGAGGCACCGAGGGAGAATATTAACCGAATTAAGTTCCGTGTTTGGTGTCGTTTTTAGGAGTTAATGAGTGTTGTTATCATATTTAGAGATATTTTAGGAGCAGAAGATAATTTCATTTTTTATTTTGTATATCTAGAATTTAATATTTTGTAACTGATTATGATATAAATAAGAAGGTTGCTCCCATGGTCAAAGGGGGGAGATTTTTTGACCTAAGCAAGTCTTAAGCTATGGTTAAAAATATTTCTTTCTTTTTGTTTTTGGTTAAGAATTATCTGGCACTTTTCTTGACCAGAACAATTATTAAATCAAGAATGCTTTCTCCTAGAGTAAATGGAAATCTAGTTGGTTATTTGTATTAGGGATATTAGGGAGGGTATCATCTATCTCATTTGTTGTTTTGTTTTGCGAAAGAGGTCTCGAGTGGAGGAACCTTAGGTTTCTTTTCTTCGACGCAACTTGGATTTTTATAAAAGTAAAATACCAAAAATTTTCATTCTTTCAATTTTTAAAATACACATTTTGGACTGTTCGTAACAGAGAAAAGATAAACTAATGGATTGATATGTGGTGCTCCCATAAAGGTATATATATTATTATTGGTATTTGTCCTTCCTCTATTTGGACATTTTGGCAGAATTCTTGGTAGATGTTTTCTTTTTTAAGTGCAAATGTTGAACTATAAATTAATAGAATCTAGCTCTGCTATAGATTTCAATCTTAAAGATAAGAGAAATTTAATTTAGTCTTCGTCCACTCCACCGCAAAAACATTAGTCTTATTGAAAGTATTACATAATAGGATTGTTGTTGACACAGAAGTACAATGTAGAGGGTCTCCCTTTGTGCTCTATGTGTTCTTCGTACAAAGAGAAGGGGGAATTCATTCAACATATTTTCTTTGAATGTGTTGCAGCAATTTGCTTGTGGTCTTGGTTGAAGGGAATTCTCATTTATTTGAACTATGTTTTTGCAGATCTCATTTAGCACTCCAATTCTGGTTATTTTTCCTTTCTAAAACTTTCTTTTCAGTTTAAATAAATATTTGTTTGTCTTTAATTAATTAGTTTTTGTTTGTCTTTAATTAATTATTTTTTGTTGATAGTTTAGAAAAAATAGAGTTTTCATAAAAATATGTTTAAAAGGTTAATCTTAAAAGTGTTTTAATGCATTTAGTTTACCCTTTTTAATAAATTCTCTTTGCTAGGAAACCCTTTTCCTTTTGTTAATTTGCATTCTTGACCCCTTGACTTCAATCTTTCTTATTTGGAGATCAGCCCTTCACCCAAAATAACAGTTTCACTTACGAAGGCAGATTCTAGTTGATGCTGAATCAAGGGCACAAGAAGCACTCCACCACAGATCAGAACCTGACGTTGAATCCTAATGGGTACGAACCAAGTTTGAGGCGCGAGATTTGATCCAAGAGAGAAATCGAAGCTGATGCTGATGCGAATTAGAGGGAGGCGATCCGAGGCTGATTCGAGATGGAGAACGAGGAGAAGATCGAAGCAAATAAAAGGCACCACGAGTGGGGTTTCAAATTCACGATTTTGGTTCAAAAGGAAGGATCATGGTTAGGCGATTTTTGGGTTTTCCTTTTCTGATTTTTTTTTTTTGTTTAAGGGGTCAAATTAGGTTTTGTTGAGAGAGCCCTAGTTGTGCGCGAGAGAGAAACGTTTGGGGGCTAGGGTTCTCGTGTTCTGATGTTCGTGTTCCTATGAACGAGGGAGAGGAAGTGTAATGTAAGAGGGGTTCACTCCACATCTGATGAAGCAAAACAATATCCTTCATGAGATGGAGTATCCCGTATTGTGTTAGGTAGCTCTAATTAGTTTACCCACTCAGAAACAGACACTGGGATTGGACTAAAAGAGTTCTCTTTCACCATTTAAAGTTCCTAGAACTTTCTTGATCTTGTGTACTTTGCCAATTTCAATGAAATACACTGATTTTGTTCCGATTCTAATTTCCAGTGTTCAATTTGGTTGTTTAATTTTTTATTGCATTTCTAATTTCCTTTCCTTTATATTCAGCTTACTTTAAATTCCAATTCATATTTTCTGCTTTAAGGTTCTGTATTAGTTTAAGTTCCTTTACTGCAATTTAGTCTTTAATTTCCGAATGCTTTAATTCCAATCATTGCTCTCATGTTTATAATTTCGTGATTTAGTGATTTAAGCATGGTTCACAATGCACATTTCAATGATTCCTTTTGGGAACTAATAGACCCCAAAGTTGGCACACATTCATGAGAGATCTTCTTGAGTGCAAAAGGATTCTAGTTTGATCACTAAAAAAACTTTCACATTCATGTTGTTCTGTAGTTGATTATTGTTGTATTAAGTTTTGCATTTGCATCAATTAATTTTTATTGCATTCTTTATCTGCATTGCATTCATGTTTTTTATTTCTATGGCTGCATAATACCTTGAATGTCTAGTTTTCATGCATATAGTAAGCACTCATTTAGGATACATGCATCCTTTTTAACTTTTCTTAGAAGAATTTTCATGCATATAAAATGTTTGCATAGTGGTTAAAACATCAAAGTGAATAGAAGAATCTTATTTAGCTTTTCATCTCTAAATTACATGCGCACACATAGCTTTCTTGATGATCTTATGGTGGAACCCCTTCAATGAAGGTGAAGAAGAGAGCTCCATGGAAGAGTGTGAGTTGGCAGAAGCAAGGTGAAGGTTGAAGGTTGTTCTCAGAATTTGGAGTGAAAGGTGAGTAATGAAGTCTATCTTAGAGAAGATAGAGGAAGGTGGCTAGAGGAGATGATTCAATCCTTTAGCTCAAGTGACTCTCAAAAGGCAATAGGAATGGAGTACTCTCAACACTAGGCATTTATTGCTTAAAATTCAAGAGTGATTACAATATCCTAAAATTTAGGCTTTTACATGAAAGCAAATACACATAAGCACTCTTAGTCCTTGGATGAGAAAGACATTCAATCTTGGTCGTGTAAGATGGCTTGGAGAAGGAGCAATGCTCACGACCATTGGATGATGCCTGAGAAAAGGAGGAAGCATTCCTAGCCATTGGATCCGTGAGGTGTAGGAAGGAATGTTGACTTCCACTTAGTCCACCTTGGACCTTTGGTAGCTCATGGTCAAATCTTCTATTGGGTTTAGTCAAGACCAATTTTAACAATTAAACTACATATTGTTTGACTTATTATTCTAGAAAGCAAGGCCTAAACAATGGGCCAATCTTATTACTATTCTACTGTTCTTTGATACATCTCTTCAAATCATCACATCTTCGTTGGCCCATGTGAAGAGTGTGATAAGCCCATGTGGATTTGGGCCATTTTGGATTAAGCCCAATTGGATCTTTTTGAGCATGCCCCTTATTATTGGGCCTCTTGATGGGCTTCGACTTGAAGGTATACCTTGGCTTGATGTTGGGCTTGTTGGGGTCACATCATCCCTTCCCTCTTGAAGAGGATTTGACCTCAAATCCTGGTGTTCATCATCCACGGTTCCTACAAAAGGAATCAAATCAGATATATTGAAAGTGGAATGAACACCATACTTAAAAGGAAGGTCTAATTGATAAGTATTATCATTAATTTTCATGAATATTTGAAAAGGACCATGTATAGAAGGTGTGATTGTAAAGAACACATCATTTAGTTGTCTTATGTTATTGACTAAGTGATTTTGTTCTTTGTGTTGTACCACTTGTGGAAGTGATAAAAAACCAAGTAGAAACTTATGATGACAACTATTAGACAAAAGTTGAAGAGTTTTTTGTACAAGAGCAAGAGGATATCTAAAGTAGAGAACAAAAGAAGAAGGTCTTGTTGTATTGTTGAAAGTTACTTGAAAATAAACAAGGCCTACTTCACAAAAAAAAATTGGTTTACTTTGAGTTATATGAAACCTAGTAGGCAACATTAACTCAAAGTATGATTTTGCAAAATCTTTTGAGGAGTTTAAAACCATACAAAGGGAAATTGGCTTGAAAAACTCAGCAAAAGTAAGGATTGGGTTGAAAAAATGAGAATGATTGATGAAATGAGAAGAGTTAAAAGGTTTGAGCACGCCCTTTAAAATTCCTAATTCAATGAGAATTGTGGGGGTGGGAGGTGCTTGTAGTAGAACTCCTTTCTTGAGTAGGATTTCTTCTTCCTCTTTTTCTTTCCTCTTCCTCTCTCTCTTCTTTCCTTCTCCTCTTTCTCTTTTTGGTCTCTTTCCCAATTGACTTTCATTTGTACTTGATCCGCAGCCACCTGAGTTGGGGTAAGAGGATGAAAGATAAATTTCTTTTTCTTTTGATAGAGGGTGTGATTTTGATATAAAGACCCTTATGGATAGCTTGTCTTTCAAAATGCCACAGTCTTCCTGATAAAATATGATAATTATTCATGGGAACAATATCACATAAAACTTCATCATTATAGTTCCCTATGGAAAATTGTATGTTCACTTGATTTTTAACTATGAAATCCCCATCTTCATTGAGGCAATGAAGTTTGTAAGGTTTAGGATAGGGTAACATAGCTAAGTTGAACTTTTCAACCACTCTAGTACTACAACAATTAGAACAAGATTCACGGTCCATGATGAGAAAACATGTACTTCCCAAAATGTCACATCTTGTACAAAATATGTTCTCTTTTGATAGATCAAGGTCATCTTTTTGTGAGAGAAGCCCACTATGGAGAGGAACTCTCTTTCTTGGTGGAGATTTGGTACTCATGGTGATCTTGACAACTTAAGAACTTGGACAAAGAGTAGAGCAAGAAAAGCTTTCACAATTTCACTTCTAGGTAAGCGAGGTGAGTCACTTGGACTACTTAAGTACCAAAGCTTGTCCTTGCCAAGGTTACTATTGCTACTTACTTAAATGCTCACTCAATTACACAAGCAATAACTGGAGAAGATCACTTGAGACTAGATCACCAACACACATAAACAAGCATAAAGCAAAACAAGAAAAAAAATTTACACTAAAACGAACCCCTAATTGGCAAAAATATGAGAGACTTTGGTCTCACAACTTAAGCCTCTAAAACGTATTGCAAGAAAACATGAATATAAGCAATGCGGCCTAATGTAAGGTGAAAAAGCACTTAGAACTTTCAACACACTTACAACTAAAGCGACTCACTATGTAGTATGAAAAGGTTTTACTTAGGAGATGAGATTGAACACCTTGTGGTTCCCCAAGACACCTAAGTAGGCCAAGAATTACAAGTAAAAGCAAGCAAATGTGGAGCACAAAATTTGGTACTATTAGGAGCAACCCGAGAGCACTATGATATTAGTGAGCTTTGGGTAAAAGATGAGGTACTAAGGAAGCTTCAAATATACCAAAATAAGTGACCAAATTCTAGGGAAAGATGGAAATTATTAAGATGCAACAATTACAAGCCCCAATGGCCAATCAAAAGTCTTCAAAATGATGGTTCAATGAGCTCCTTTGACCATTAGTAAAGAAAGCCTTAGTTGATGGCTTATGTGCACACACCAATTTGAACACCCTTGGGCACTTTGTGGATAAGAAAATTACAGCACCAAATAGCCAAACAACAACAAGAAACTGCACAAAACAACAAACAAAAACAAAGAAAACTTTGCCAAATCCAAATGGTTAGCACTCAACACTCTCAAAACATTTGTAGCTCAAATCGGACTAGGTGTGGGAGGAAAGGTAATTGCTAATTGAAAGCATTAAGCTAAAGCATTTGAATCATATCCACCACCTAAGATGCTACCACTATCTATCAATAAGAAGAAAGCATTGCATCACCAAATCAAACCACAAAAACCAAGAGCATTGTAATTGGAAGGAAACAACAAATAAAGCAAGAAAAGCCAATTAGAAATGCTAAACCAAAGTGGAATTCATGAAACAAGATTGAATTGAATAGCCAAAAAGGACAATCAAGAAATTAAGGCTTGAAAGAAAGGAAAGCACATCAAAAGGAATCCTAGAATGAAAGTAGAATAGATTAAAAATAGAAAACAGAAACTGCAGTGCTCATAAAATGCTTAGGGTATTCATTGCATTGGTGCTAATTTGAGGGAAATAATCCACTCCAATTGAAAGAAATTGATGGAAATATGGAATACACACATAAACAAGCAAATGTATAGAGCAAGAGCACTGAAATTCTGCAGCAAAACACACATAAAATGCACTAAACAGTGATTTTCCCGAAAACACAGCACCAAAAAATGCTTATAGATACCTCAACTTTGAAGATTTATCATATTTTTTGTACTGGACATACTTGAATGATTCTTTTTGCTAATATTTCATCCAGATGTTGAGAAAATTAAGCAAAAATCAGAAGGTGATACGGTGCTTTGAATCGTTCTAATTAAATCAAACAAGAAAAGTGTGCGTCAGGACACAAGTGGAAACAACAACATATTTGCACTAAAAATCGTAGAAAGTTGCTTTTACTTCAAAAATTTGTATAGAATTCAATTCTCAACATAATTGAATGATTGTTGTTGGAGAATTTGTCTATGACTTAGCTTTTCGAAGAAACAATCAGATTACAATTTGGTGCACTGAGTCACTCGTGACACTTCTCAAACAAAAGGTGTGCAGTGGAAAAAAATTGAAAACTGAAGCAAAAGCAGATTGAAAGTGGAAGATGTTCAATGGAAAAATCAATTCGATTTGGAGCTTGATTATGATCTAAAATAAAACATAGATCAAGATGAACATCTAGGACACTCTAAAGCATAATCCAATCGGTGAAATGGGAGAAAAATAGTGAGACCTTTGCCTTACACATCCACAAGCATCACTTGACGTTCATAGCTCAAATGTGTGATGTAGGACATGGTTCTCATCAAGCAACTGTAAAATTTAACAATAAGAACGAAAGTGAAGATGAAACAAAATGCTTAAACATGACTTAAGACAAAACACAAGATGATGAGCTGAAAATTAAAAGATGCATCGATTAAAATGATAAAAAACAACAAGGAATCAAAGAACTAGTGCTGGAACAAAAAAAATGGAACCTAAAAACACATATTCACCATTGAAGCAAGGAGTACTACAATTTGAATCAATAAGATTCATGTAGCCTTAATGACAATCAGTAGAAAAGGAAGGATACATGAAGAAATAACAAAAAAAGAAGATGAACAATACTAAAATGAAAAGAAAAACACATGATATGGAAGGAAACCTTACTCAAACCAACACAAATGATGAACAATGGCATGAGTGGCTCTAGATACCATTATGGTAGAACCCCTTGGATGAAGGTGAAGAAGAGAGCTCCATGGAAGAGTGTGGATTGGCAGAAGCAAGATGAAGGTTTAAGGTTGTTCTCGAAATTTGGAGTGAAAGGTGAGTAATGAAGTCTATCTTAGAGAAGATAGAGGAAGGTGGCTAGAGGAGATGATTCAATCCTCTAGCTCAAGTGACTCTCAAAAGGCAATAGGAGTGAAGTACTCTCAACATTAGGCATCTATTGCTTAAAATTCAAGAATGATTACAATAGCCTAAAATTTAGGCTTTTACATGAAAGCAAATACACATAAGCACTCTTAGCCCTTGCATGAGAAAGGCATTCAATCTTGGCCGTGGAAGATGGCTTGGAGAAGGAGCAATGCTCACGACTATTGGATGATGCCTTGGAAAATGAGGAAGCATTCCTAGCCCTTGGATCCGTAAGGTGTAGGAAGGAATGTTGACTTCCACTTAGTCCACCTTAGACCTTTGGTAGCTCATGGCCAAATCTTCTATTGGGCTTAGTCAAACCCAATTTTAGCAATTCAACTACACATTGTTTGACTTATTATTCTAGAAAGCAAGGCCTAAACAATGGGCTAATCTTATTGTTATTCTACTGCTCGTTGAAACATCTCTTCAAATCTTCACATCTTCTTTGGCCCATGTGAAGAGTGTGAGAAGCCCATGTGGATTTGGGCCATCTTGGATGAAGCCCAATTGGATCTTTTTAAGCATGCCCCTTGTTATTGGGCCTCTTGATGGGCTTGGACTTGAAGGTGTACCTTGGCTTGATGTTGGGCTTGTTGGTCACATCATCTTATTTCACTGTTTAATTTTGCTGTTATGAATTGAATCCACAAATTTTTCCATGCTTACTAAGTTGCATTCAAGTTCTACCTCATATTTGCATTTAAAGCATTTCATGCACTATGTTGTCATGTTTCAGTAGTTGATAGAGGTTCTCGTTTTAGGGGTTTTGCTTTCTGCTACAGGCTTTGTTGAATTTGCCTTGATATGGAAAGTGTTGGCTCTTTGCTATTTGTTGATTTCTTTGTTGTGATCTATTTATGTGCACTCATAATCTGCATTCAATTCAGCCTAAAAGCCTTTGTTCCCTAGTTGGTTTCATTTCATCTTCCACTAGCATAGTTCTGTATATGCTAAGTTAGTTTACATCACTTTTACATTGCACCTGGTGTTGAATTGAATTAGGTGTGTTGTTGCTGTTAAGTGCTATTTTGTCACTGTTTTACATTGATATTGTTGTCACTGTCTAGTTAGAGCTGTAATTTGGTTTTATGAACATTTGAATTGTTGTTGCTAAGTACTAATTTAATGTTGTCACAGATTTGCTTATGGTTGCACAATCTCATGCAAATTCTGCACATGCATTTTTCATTCATTTAGATACCATTCACTTAGATTCATTTTCATTTCAATTAATTTGCATATCATCATTCCATTTTACATTCATTTCAATTCCTCATACATTTTACATCATTCATGCATATCTTGATTTCACTTTTTATCATGCATTTAGATAGATTTTTAATTGAATATAAATTCAGCTTTCTTTTAGTTTCTTTTGTTTATTTTATTTTGTTTTCCCCATTTGTTTAGTTTTACTTTTCTTTATAAGCGAGATTTAATTATGCAAACTAAACTTAACACATACCATTTCCTTGGATTCGATCTTGAGTCATCTTCCCTATACTTCATTAGAGGGATTATTTTGGTTTTGTTTAACTCTAAAAACGAATGAAAAATAAGAGTTAACAAATTCCTTTCTTGAAATAGGTAAGACTTGTAGCAATCACTCACACAATCTAGACAGTTTGGAAGATGAGGAATAATGCTAGATTTCTAGTTATATGGAGATAATGTATTCGTGATACTTTGAGCGGTTGATGCTTGTGTTGAAATCAATTATTTGATTAGTGGAACCTTTTAAGCATTATGCTTAAGGGAAAATTGGATGTAGCCCTTGAGATTTAGGTGAATTAGTATAAAACTCTACTTTATGTTTGATTTATTTTTTGTTGTGAATTTCAAATTCAATTTTGTGAAAATATCTTACTCCCCCTTCTAGAGTCATTCTTACCTCTATCATGTGATTAGGGTAATTTGATTTGGTCTAGTTCGATTCCCCCCTGCTCAAATTTTAGTCCTTTAGAAGGTGATTCATCAAAGTCTTCTTGTTGATAAGGATGTCCAATGTAAGAGCCTTTTTATGTATTTTATGCACTCTTTGCACATGCAACATGAGGAGTCCATTTCACATATCTTTTCTCATTGTTTTATTGCTTTGCAAATTTGGATTTGCATTCAATAGGTTTTACCTGAATTATTTATTCATTCTATAGAATATTTGATCTATTTTCTTAAGAATGCAAGTAGTTCTTTGGTTACCGTTTGTTGTTACTTATTCCATTTGGATGATTTGGAAAATAAGGAATACTATTTGATTTCAATTTGCACTATTATCCATAAAGTTAAAGGTTATTTTAAGTTGACAAGTAATGCTTCTAAGAAGTCTACACATAATGATGTAATTGACTTCTCTATTTTGAAGTTTCTTAGTATCAACGTAAGAAACGTTATTTCTCATAGATGTGGGAATTTATATTAGATGGGTTATAATCAATAATGGCGGTGCTTCTATCCAGATCTTTCTACTAACGATCTTGATTGAAATAAAGAACACTCTAATGATCAAGTCAAAGGCGACCGTTAGAACTAATATATGTTGTAATAAATGAATACGTGAATAATGTTATATTTACAAGATTTATGGGCCTTTACCTGGTTAGGCCTAGACCGTACAAATAGTTAGCTTCACATAATTTGCGATTTGCTAATACATTTTTTAACTTTTAACCTCTCTTAATCAATTAATCTTAATTGTCACATGACATCGTCGACATGACCTCGGCCCTCATAGAACGAGATGATACACTACAAAAAAGTTATCTTTTATTAGCGATTTTTTAGTTTTGGTTATCAAAAACCGTTAAAAAATTATATTTTCTATCAGAATATTTTAACCATTAGAAAATATTGTATTGTTTAATATTTTAAACTATTTACAATTATAGTTTTAATATTCTCATTTTATTGTTTTTCAATTGTGGCTCTCTTTCTTTTATGTTTGTGCTTCTTTCACGATACTATGTCTTCCTCTATGTCTTCAACTTATGTTTTTGGGTCTTCATTTGGTCTCCTTCTCACACGTTGTCTCTTCTTCATGCATAACAGATTCTCAATGTGAGTTTGGAAGTATTTAAGCATATTGAAGCCATCAAATTTCAAAGCATGTGGGATTTCTTATCTTTCTGAAGTTAATATGTGGTATGTGACCTATTTTATTCGATTGAGCATTCTCAATTTAGTGTTTACAACTTCTAATTTCATTAAACCCCTCATTTGTAATGACAACCCTAATCTCAAAAGTTAGTGATTATGATAATCGGGTTTGGTACATTATTGTAGTTAGTGAATCACATTGTCTGCATACTTTACGTTGCTGAGTGTTTAGCAATCTATTTTGGGTTTGCTGTTATAGGAATGGTGGTTGAATAGAAAAATACAAAATCTCATTTTGTAGGCTTTACTCTATTTATCTAAATAATGTATTATGTAATTATATAACTGATCAGTAGCATCAAACCAAACCAGTGAGCAATGTGTTAATTAGTATGTGTGTGTGTCTGCATGATGATTGTTAAGACTTTGGCAAGTGTACCAAGTCGCGCAAGTAGTAACCGGTAAGACCGGGATATCGTTTCCCAAGAGACTCGTGTATACTAATTAATTGCGTAATTAGTGACTAATTTAAACTAATGAATAAATC
>Ga0209589_1012284_pt1 | contig 11689 bp, 6 predicted proteins | sample CowpeawhiteBW_FD_187525 | JGI IMG/M metagenome (GOLD analysis project Ga0209589, IMG submission 187525) | Root nodule microbial communities of legume samples collected from California USA - Cow pea white BW (SPAdes) (version 2) | ecosystem: Host-associated > Plants > Roots > Nodule | place: USA...
AAAAATTAAATTTTTTATTTTTTATTTCTTTTATTTAAACATAACATTTAATATAAATACATAATAAAACATAAAATTAAATATAATAAAAAATAAAAATATTCAGGTTTAATTTTTCTTTTGGTTCTTGTTTTTATTTAAAAATTGATACTAGGATTAGGTTAATTACACCAACAAAGTAAATTATTCATATTAAGAATCTCAATTTTAATGAAAAGATCATTGATTTGTTTCGAGGAATTTAACGAAATTTATCGTAAAAGACCGAATTACATCAATTTTTCAAAAATCGGAACTAAATTGAGATTAAAAAAACATTAGAGGACCAACTTAACATTTTTAAAGGAAAGCATGAATCAAAAGAGTAATTAAACCAAATATTTATTGATATAATTTTTATTTTCCTTTTCATTGTCTTTTTAGATTTTCACAAATTGTAATAATCTCTCACTCTCATATGTCTTTTTTTTGTTTTCAAAGATAAAAAATTAGACATAAACTCATTATATTTCTCATTTATCTTCTTCCTTTCTCGTCCCTTGTCTTAATTAATAATGAAAACATTATTTTTTTTATCTCATGAGCTTTTTGTATATTCATTTTTTTATGAATATAGAAAAAATAATAATGTATTATGTATTAATAATAATGAATATATTTTTGTTTTAATAATTACATGTCTTAAATTTTATTAGATTATGATCAATTATTTTTTAGTATTTTTTACAAAAAAGGTATATTGATAAAGAATGAAAGAATAAATGAATCGTTTAAGAGTGATGAAAAGGAAATTATTGACTAAAACAAGATATATTCTACCTCTTCACATATGTTGAAGTATTATACTAATCATAAAAAATGTTCAGTTAGAGAAATCATTTTTTGAAGCATTATACTAATTATCGAATCTAATGATCTCAAAATTATATTACTTTGACCCCTCCAACACTTTTCGTCAAGATCCGTTACTGCCAACTCTTGATGCTTGTTGCCTTGAGTGTCACTCCTCTTCACGAGCCTCCTTCCATTATTAGGCTCTCATGGGTACATAAGTAATACCTAATGTAAAGAAAAATTGTACATAAAAATTTTACACTATCGTCCAAACATATCACAATACATCTTACTTCTACGATCAACCTAAACTACATTTTATTCCTATAATTTTCATAAAATATAAAACTATAAGCTAAAGTAATGACTTAATAATTAAGCCACTTATAGGGACTACAATAATTAATTTGTGCTTCAAATTTTTACTATTCCTAAATTTTAAATATCAACATTAAACTATTATTAATCATTCTATTAAATTACTTTTAATAATTAATTTCAATATTCAAAATTTGAAATTGACACATGTAAATAACACGGTTTCAATATCAAGCTTAAGTAACAACAATCCAATAAAAACATTTTTACATTGTCTTGATACTTCCAAAAACAATTGCAAATCAATTTCAAAAACAAAATGAAAAATTAAACCTCTAAGCTTAATGTAGAACTTTAACCCACAATTCAATTAGGATCACTTTTTATAAAAGATGCAACCAGAGATAAAATCTGGAAATATGTAGTTGTGCAGCAGATTAAAATAAGGATGAGAACAATACAGATAATTGAGCGTGTTCTTGCAAGAGTGGATAGAAAGCAACAACCATGGTTTAATCTTTTTAGCTCATCTAACTCTTCGTCTGGTTGGGAGAGCATTTGAAGTTCAAATGCGAAGGGAAAGTTTGCAGAAAACAAAGTAGACATGGCATTTTATGATCACGTCCACAAATACGGAAGATATGCCCCGTTTGTCAGGTATCTACAAAGGCTACATACACTACATCTCATCTCAACTGAACAATGTGTAGTGAATTGGATATGAGTGCTTTTAAGTACAAATAACCTGACAGGTATAGTGAATTCGACTTTAAATTTAAAAATATACTGTACAATTCATATGCTACACCGTACACTGCTTGACTCGGGAATGACTCGATCAAAATACAAAGATCAGACTACCAGTAGTATCGAATTAACCAACCAGACACAAAATGATAACATTTACAAATCACAATTTAGGTATGGTTATTACAACTTGACTCAGTACGTCTGGTACTCCTCAATCTTCTGAATCCTCTATAAATTATTGAAGCTTTCACAGAAATATGCATCCTAGAGAACCAAAAATTTTGATGTGAAAACTTTAACATTCCACCCAGGATAAAAAACTGATGCAATCCAGAGTGCTTGCTCAATCAACCATCCATCTCAACATCACAAGCTGTGCTTTCTTGAACAACTGGTAAGCTGACAGATTCCAACAAAACATCAATTTTTAAGGGGGTGTGTCGAATACCGTATTGGAACATAACCTGAAAGTGTAAATTTGCAGCATTGTTGTAAGCAGAACCTCCAAAACCAGAGCAACAAGAAAAATAAGCAAATCAATTAGATAAAATTGTCCAACTCTCCTGCATTTCCAATCTGAGCATTTACAGGTCAGTCTCAAATGAATATTAGGAAAAAAAAAAAAAAAAAAAAAAAAAAAAAAAAACACAAGGAAGCAACAACAAAATCAACTTCATAAAGTCGTCTCAGGAAACTCTCATTTTCTTTTGCCAAAAATCGAGAGCCTTCAAAAATTTCTAGCTTAATTACCACTCTATAGTACAAAGCAGTTTAATTAATCCATAACATAAACTATAGGACATGTCTTTGGTGTGTGGTTGGAAAGAAATGCTAAAATTACTACTGGTCAAGTGATGCTTTTGGTGTTCATTGGGGATAGAGTTGTTTTCTTAGTTTTCTTGTGGTATTCAGCTAAAGGTCTTCTTAGGAGGAATGTCTTGGTTGATCTGCGGAGATTGCCATGGAAAATTACATGTTTCTTTTAGTCTTGGATTAGTTTTTGATGATACCTTATCTTCTTGCATTTGCATCTCATTTCTTTCTTAATAAATTCTTTATCAAAAAAGAAAATAAAAGGAATCATCACAAGCCACGTCTAGTGGTTGAAGAAATTATAAACTTTTGAAAGATCATAGCAGTAACAGAATAATCGCAAGGCACATGCAAAATAGAATAATAACGAAAAGAGAAAAAGAGAGGATAAACCATAACATACGTTAAACCTATGAATAATTCACCACTCATAAAGCATACATGAAATACTTTTTGTATGAGAAATCTCCAACAACACTAACACTTTGGATAGAATGAATGGAAGGCAGGTGGAAAACGAAATAAAGGACAAGATATAAATGGAAGGTGAGATAATTTGGCTGAGTTCAAAGCGAATAGAAATAAGTGGATAAGATGATTTTGTTGTTACTCATAATTTTATTTACTATTGTTTATTATTAGTAATTATCTATTATTATTATAATAAAAAAAGGAAAAAAATACATAATTAGTTATGTAAACAAATAATACTTCTCAACACCTAATAATTTGGCAACATAATCAATCATGCATACTATATAACGGATTGTATGTCCAATATAATCGATTATATTATACCTCTTTCACCTATAAGTTAGAAGCCACAGTGGCTTTCTTTTCAAATCTCACAAATACAACAAATAAACTTTACACCGTGGGACCCATATAAAATCAGTTCAAATTAAAGCACGTCAACAGAAACAAACAAACAATTATCCAACATTTTTGCCTCTCCATCGTCAGCAACAGATGAGTAGGGACGGCATAAAGGAATAAAAATAAGACCCTTAAACTGAAACCCTGAAGTAGACTTTTTATAAAAAGTAGATCAAGTTTATAAGATAATACTACATAATTTAATAGTTGATTTATGCAGTTTATTTTGCATAATAAAGCTGTTGAAAGTGTCTTTCTACAAAGTTTGGTACCTAGTATGGACTGATCTTAATCCTACGCACCAGTCCAGAAGGCTTTCTCAAGTGCAGGGCAGTGGATTTGGGGAGGATGAAATTTACAGTCTTAAACTCTGGTCATACATACAATTTAAGTCTGGAAACCCACAAAGGCAAACAATATAAATATAACCACCAAAGAAAAGGCAGTGAAAGCAAAGCAATGATAAGATGAATTTACCCAAAATGAAGCACTAATTATTAGAATGAAGGCAGTAGGTAGAATTTACCCTAAAATCAAATGGCATATCTAATCTTATTACATTGAACTGAGTTTTTGGTTACTAAAATGTCTTCTACCACTGCAATGACTTATACATTGAATAATAAAAGTATATAATAATTATAGTATTGTTACAAATTAATAATATATGTAGATATTATTATTAATTTATATATGCATATATAAATATATATATATATATATATATATATATATAAATATATATATATATATATATATAATAATATATATATATATATTATTATTAATATATATATATATATATAAATATATATATATATATATATATATATATATAAATATATATATATATATATATATAATAATTTATATATATATATATAATAATTTATATAATTAAAATATTCTTAAATTTTAACCTTTTTAATTTATTCAATTATAATTTCATTAAATTTTTATTATGAAGAGTATTTTGATAAATTTTATCTATTACAACTTTTTTTAATCTATCATATCAATCAAATCACTCACTAACTTTCATAAAATTTATCTTCAAAATCACTCACTTTACCCTCTAAATCTTTTTAAAAAAACACACATTCATCCCCTCAAATCTACACAAATTCATCTTTACACTCTCCTCCGAATCCATCTCACCAAACCAACACAGCCTAAATAAGTCTTCCAAAGATTAGAAGTCACATCAGCACAGGTCTTCTGTCAAGCAAACTACCGTACATCATAATAATAAAGGTAAACTTGACGTGATTACTAATCTTTTGAAGACATATTAGAGTTAAATTTGATCTGACTACTAATCTTTCGAAGACATATTAATGTTAAAAACTTCAAATTGATGTCACGTAAATCTTTGGACAACTCGATTGGTTGTTAAGAAAATTATCTTCCCTCAAAAAAAATTTCCATTAGCATTGTCACATTCATTTATAATCCGTCCTAAGTAAAATGTTAGTCTTTATATGAAAGGAAAAATAGAAAAACTTTGGCGCTGTGCTGAAATATTTCCTTACGACAAACCTTAGAGAAACTATCAGCGGAACCACGAGCTCGGTTGGCCTTCCCAAGATAATGTAGATCAGCTTTCTCAAGCTTCCCATCCATCAAAATCAATCCTCCCTCCCCAATTGAAAACCGTACAAGGCATCCTGAATGCAGCCCTGACTACAAAATGAAGTTAAATAGGAATTATTTAGTAAACCCTAAACAATAAATTAGTCCCATGACTAAATCCGAGCTTGTTTATTTATAACTTTCATGACTCTAACTCTACCATACTATTCCATCCAGAATTAATATTTCAGGCCAATTATTTGTATCAGTTCAGTAGTGTAAAACAAATCAAATTTCAGGAAGTGGTGTAAGATTGTGTAGTGTCAGAAAGTGCCAATTCTTTGAGCCAGAAGTCATAACTACATTAAGCAAGAGATGCCAATTTACAATTATATAGAAACCTCTTTCAAACAAACCTGTTGTATAAAGCTTCCATCCAAACAGCCAAATACGATAGGAGGATCGTCCGAAGTGGTTAGTTTTCCATCTTCTTGAAGCTCCAAAACCACCTGTTTTGTAAAGGCAGATAAAATGATTAAGCAACATGATAAATATCACATGTCAACAAGTGTATCTTTTACGCTCAAGTAATACACAAAAAAATTATATTTTAGACCTGCAACAATACATAACTTCACGTCAAATTCAGTAAAAAGAGTCCTTAAATAACTTATTACCAAAAGTATATTTTATCAATCCAACTGGTAGACTTTTTATAAAAAGTAGATCAAGTTTATAAGATAATACTACATAATTTAATAGTTGAATTATGCAGTTTATTTTGCATAATAAAGCTGTTGAAAGTGTCTTTCTACAAAGTTTGGTACCTAGTATGGACTGATCTTAATCCTACGCACCAGTCCAGAAGGCTTTCTCAAGTGCAGGGCAGTGGATTTGGGGAGGATGAAATTTACAGTCTTAAACTCTAGTCAGCCTCATGTTTTAAATAATCAGTTACAAAATAACAACATTCCACAATCAGTTCTGAATTAAAAGGGTCATGTTTCCTTAACTAATATCTATTACCTTTATTATAATCACCAAAACTATGGTTGCCAAAATCTCTAGAGATGCTAAAGAAAATACATATTTCACTAAAACAATGGGCATCCTAATGCACACTGCTTCCCCCTAATGAAGTCTGAGGAGGACTGATGTACAAAACCACAAAGAGGAGTTGTTTCCCGGATTTGAACCCACGACCTCCAAGTCCATATGCAGCAACCTTACTGCTGTGTCAAGGCTAAAACAAAATTAAATCCAAATTTCGCGAAGCCAAGCAATAATACAATCGTGTTCTTTTATCTCACATTTGACCATCTAAAATCTAACAGCAACGTGCACAATAAAAAACTGCTCAATCAATAGCTTTGCAAGCTAGGTATCCAATGCCAAATATAATTAGAACACTGAATGTAATTATGCATTTTTTCAGTTTTAAAGTCTTTAAAAAAATTGTCTGAGCTTCAAGCCACTTGCAGGTAGATTCATTATCAACTTATCATTAAAAAGAATGCAACGTTGTTAAAAAAGTACAATAGCCAATGTTAAGCCATCATATGTTCATAACACAATGATAATTTCCATTCTAAAAGGAAGGAAAGAGGGGATTGATGTCAGCCCAAACTTGAACTTAGAAGATGTCTAGGGTCCGCTTATGGCATATGCGAGTGAGTTTCTCCCATTTCTGTAGCATCAGGATATAACTCAACAAACAAGATGCCACACAAAAGAAGTTTCGGGAAGATCACATCTTCACATCCAGTAGCTTCTCTCCATCTCAATGCAACCTAAAACTGTACCAAAGCAACCACATGTCTGCATTGGTACGTATGCAGTTTCGCTTCCAGCTATAATTGAACAATTTTATTAGACGGTAGATGGCTGCAATGAAAACATGAAACAAGAAAAATTTTTGATGGGTGACAAGGGAAACCAGTGTTCCATACATACAATTTCCAATCTAAAGTCTGGAAACCCACAAAAGCAAACAATATAAATATAACCAGCAAAGAAAAGGCAGTGAAAGCAAAGCAATGATAAGATGAAAAGGAAGCAAGGGAAAACCTGCTGTTGGTTCGGAACCTGTCCTTTACTGTCCGTGTCCATAACATATTGACTACAGTTTTCATCCTTCCAAACTAATGCTAATGGCGTAATTCCTGCCTGATAATGAGCATGCCTAAAAAAACATCAAAGCAAAAAGGTCAACCCAAAATACTAAGCCTAAAAAGGGAAAATGGAGGCATGTTTAATAACAAATCCCATTGCACAACAGATTACATGACCTAAAAGAACCATGACTTTAGTTGAAATAAACTCTGATTCGATAAACTTCTTCTTAAGAAGAAAGAATAAAATAACTTCTTTCATAAGTTAATAGTATAGTCTATGTATAAGTTGATCTTGAAGTTATCTCATTATAGCTTCTCCAAAAAGCCAATTTTCACTTATAAGGCAAAATGTAGCTCATGGGAGAAGCTATCAGAAAAGTTTGCTTCAAGACAAATCACATAATAAAATAGTTATCAATTACTTGTTGTAAAAAAGAAGACCATCTTTGACATAAGGCACCGGTGCCGAATAAGCAGCTTGAAGACCATTCGAGTCACAACCATACACCGGAACCAAACTGAACCTATACTTGTGATAATAAGAAGGAGGTTCACAAGCACCACTTTCTGCAAGCTTGGAATTCAACCAGAAGAACCTAAACTCCGCAGTGCAATCGGACAGAGAGTAACCCCTCCAACAAACCATGTCAATAACGTAATAGGTCTGATCCAGCTGCCACCCCCAAAAAGCCACACACAATACAAGTCAACACTCAACACTAACATTAAAAAAATTTTAAAAAAAAATATTTAAAAAAAATCCATTCAGTTAGGGAAGTAGTAACCTCGTGAAAGATGCAATCCAATATAGAGTAAGACTGAGAGGAACCGGAATCCTTTTTCCTGGCGCCACTGGGCAGCGCGGAGGGAAACCGATTCAGAATGGAACCGTTACGCAGACGGCTAATCGTCGTTCCGTTATACGAAACGACAAAACACCGTTTTCCGGAAGGGCGAGCGAAGACGAACCTGAAAACGACGAAACTCAAGTTTTGGTTTAAGGTGTAAGAAATAGAGAAGAAGAGAGATTAGAGGAAACTAAGGTTAGGAGAAGAACCAGTCTTGGGCGAGGTTGTTAGGAACGTCGATCATCCACTCGGGGAGCATGAGCTGCTTCGCGAACCACTTGCGAGCTTCCGCTGCCTTCAGCTTCGAGGCTCCGAGGACGTCGAGGTTCTCGAGCACGTTCGAGCCGGAAGAGGAAACGCCTTCGGTAAGCTCCAGTTCGAGTTCGGGTTCGGGTTCGGGTTCGGGTTCGGGTTCGGGTTCGGGTTCGGGTTGGGATTCTGGTACGTAGGATTGGAAGGGGAGAGTGAGGACGGTGGTGACTAAGAAACGCGCATGGCGCTGGGCGTCTTGGCGATTCTGTGCCTGGCGGAGCAGAGACTGTGCCCTGCGCTTCTCTTGATCGGAAATCGGCGGTCGCTTGAACGGACGGCGGAGATCACTCGGTGCCATGGCAGAGTCACTGTTTCAGTCTGAGGGATTCAAAAACGACGGGCGCGCACGAAGCGTTTGTGTTTGAATGTATGTATTTTAGTTAGAAGGTTTCGTTTGGGAACTTCTCCATGGAGCGACTCAATGATGGGATCGGGCACGGGTTCATTAGCCCAAGAGGTTTTATTAATATCTACTTTTAACTATCTTTTAATTTGTATATCATTTTTTTTTTATCTTTTAAATATCTGTTCTCTTAAATTTAAATAATTATTTTAATACATATAATGTAAAATAAAAATATCTATGATAAATTATTTATTTTTATAATAACTTTAACGAAAATTATATTGTAATTTGATGATATTTTTATTTTAAATGATTATTATAATAATAACTTTTTAGTTATGATTAAAAAAAGTAATAAAGGCAATTCTTATTTACACCTTTTACCATATATTCCTAATAATAATAATAATAATAATAATAATAATAATAATAATAATAATAATAGTAATAATTATTATTATTATTATTATTATTGTACCGTATGGGCCAATCGACCAACCAAATGTCGATAGGTGTTCAAAATAATTTGTATAACCAAACAAAATCCTAGTAAATGGGCAGCGTGAGTCACCAATTGACATACAATAGCTTTGCTAGGAGTTGATTGGCTCGAATAGGTACGAGCCTGCAAAACAGGTCATGTTCAAGTGAAGGCAGATGCGACGAACGACCAGTTTTCCTTGGACGTGGCAATCACTTCGGAGATGATGAAATTATGTGTGAACAAACACTCTGCAATCTTAATGGCATTGAATGGTTAACTAGTAAATCAGGTAATGATGCTTGCCATAAATATGTGTCAAATGTTTTGATGTGTTAGACAACGACGTGCAGCCGACAACGCCGAACAACATATAAGATAAACAAGTCAATTGATAGTTAATGATAAATAAGTTAGTAATCAGATTTTTAAAGCAATTGAACCTTGATTAGATCAACCCTAATCAAAGGCCCATGTAAAAAAACTTTTAATAAAGGTCAAAGGTAAGGTTGTTGAGACTTTCTTCTCCCAATTATTGCAACATTAATTGTTATTGTCGATCAAACCATTACTGACTTAAGTATGGAAGCCTTTTTGGCAAGTACACCCTTTTTTGGCAAGTACACCGATCGTTGGGAGAATCGAGCGAATGACAGGAGCACCGAGCAGACAGCTGAAGTGAAGACTTAAAGATTGGACAAATATTTGAAGTATACGTTAGGTCCCCTACACTTAAAACAATAATTTATAGTTGTTTGTAAAGAAGTTTTTTTTTCTCATTTATCTACATTTTTTTAATTTTATCCTTTAAATAAAAAAATTCAATATTAAATAACTATTTTACCAATTTTACTAGTTAAGTGACTGTTTGTTTAAATTTTAATGATTTTTTTATTTGACTATGTTTTTAAACTTAACCCTACTTTTAATTTGAAAGTTACCCACAAATAAAAATAAATAAATAAAATTATAAAAATTATTTACAATAAAATTCTAAAAATTATTTATATTTATCTTTATAATTATTATAATAACAATAATAATGATTTTATTATTTTTTATTATCTTAAAAAAAATAACACACATGCATATAATACATGTATTTTCACTCATAATAATAATAATTGATGAGTTCAAATTTTTGCCATAATTTAATATTTAAATTTGGGGTATTTAATTAAATTTGTGTGCTTAAAGAGTGATTTTATAGACAGTTCTGATAATTAGGCTATTTGAGCTTATGTGATAAAAATGTCTTAAAAAGTGGTTTTTAGCTACATAAATTATTTCTTGAATATTTTAACGTTTGTTGATGCAGCTGAAGTTAAGATTAAACTCATTCAAGGTAGCAAAATAAATTGATTAAAGTTACAAACCACCTTTAAATAAGACTAAAATCAGCTGGAAAAATCACTTTTGAACCCTATACATTACTTATACACTCCCCTCTTTTCAAATGGGTCTCACAAAACCTACTATTGCACCCCCTGCCTTTGTCTATTTGCACCCCTTTTTCAACTCATAAAATAGATGCACTCAGATGCTGCCATGTGACAATCCTCAACTTTTAAAATTGGCCAACCAGCACAAACCACGTAGGCTTAATCTCCACTAAAGAATCTGGCCAATAGCATGTTGCCACGTTATCATCTTCATCTCTCCCATCAGAAACCCTAGGCAGCCATGGAAACCACCATTACCGTACCACCAGCCTTCCATCATCACGCACATGTAGTCGCCGCCAGCCTCGCACTATGTCGTCAACGTTGAAACAACAACCTACCTGCAAACCTCTGTAACCAACGAGTCTCCACCGCGAGTAGCGAGAGCGAACCAGCGCACAACATCCACCATTACAGCTACGTTTCAAAGTGCAGCAAAGTCGCCGGAAGCCATGAATCACGCACACGTCGCAGCACCACTAGATCTGCGAGCCACCAGCATTCCGCAGCCACGCACCTGTGGAGCTCAACCATCAAACCACCATCCTTCACGCATCATTCTCCACCGCATTGCTTGCATCAGTTCAGACCACGAAACATGGCAACCTGCACTTGCGAGTCAGCCATGCACCTTGCGAAAACCACCATCGTGACTAAGGCATCATCATCTCCATCGCAGCTGCAAAACGCAAAACCAATAATCACCAGATGCAGCAAAGCGAATACACCTCCTTCACCATTCCAGCACTTACAACCATAAAAAATATCATGCACAGCGCCTACAATCGTGAAGTGATAAAGGATTATCTTGTTTTCTTTTAAGATTATTGAATATGGTGTGAGTTGTTTAAGAAAGCTAAGTGAAATCCCCACTGGACATTAAGATAGCAAGCTATCTAGATGTGAAGGTTCCTTTCACAAAGCTCAAGAGAAAAAGATGATGGATTGATTCAAAACAAAAAGGAAATGGAAAACACATAAAC
>Ga0209589_1012286_pt1 | contig 11688 bp, 16 predicted proteins | sample CowpeawhiteBW_FD_187525 | JGI IMG/M metagenome (GOLD analysis project Ga0209589, IMG submission 187525) | Root nodule microbial communities of legume samples collected from California USA - Cow pea white BW (SPAdes) (version 2) | ecosystem: Host-associated > Plants > Roots > Nodule | place: USA...
TGCTTTTGCTTTATGCTTTTTGCTTTCCTCTCTCTTCCACTTCATCCAAGTGCTCCAATCACCAAGTGCCACCTAGCCATGCTCTACTTTCTCTTAATTACCTACAAAACAAGACAAACAAGGATTAACATGTTGGTTTAAGTTAATCTAATCTTGGTCAAAGGTCAACTTTGGATCAAAGTCAACAAGTCAACCAAAATAAATCAACTAGAAACCAACTTAGGGAATTCAAACTAAAGTAATGCAAAACAAAGATAAAGGTGATGGAATAGAAGACTCCCCTCTAGACATGCTTCTAGTGATCCTTCTTGATGGAGCTTCTAAGGAGGTGGTCATGCCTTCATCAAGTAAGTTATATGCATGTGTTTGTGGTGTTCGGACTTGAAGGACTAAGTCCTTAGGATTTGGGATGTGCTTGGTTGAGTCGCGAGCGATGAGTTCGTGATGGGTGGACCGCATGCAGAATGTGAACAGTTTAGTTCACCGGAGGTACCCTTGTTGGGATGAATGAGCGAGGGAGTTCATAGTAGGAAAGGCGGGTATGCGTGTCCGGGTCCGAGCGAGGAGTTCGGATGAACGGGCGTGAGAGTCCGTGAAACAGGACTACAAGCGGGATAAGCTTGTAGGTTGGACCACGAGCGAGGAGGGTCATGGAAGCATATGAAATCCCAGATTTAGACTACATGCATGATATCATATCTGTTATGAGTGTGGGAAAGTGGGTGTTTTGGAAAATTAATAAATAATTATGAATGGGTTGGGGGGTTATTTCATGTTTATTTATGTTTAATTGCATAGCTCACCCTATTTGTTTGTATGTGGCGATGATCGGGTAATTTATTATTCGGGAGCAGATGATGTTATAGGTGAGCCAAGAGACGCTTAGTGGCGAAAGTGGGCTCAGTGGACAAGGGGGCTTTTTAACTGTTTTTTGTTTTTGTTTAATATATATGTAAATTGATTTCGGTTTTATGGTTTTAGAATATTTGGATTATAAATGTTTTAAAGTTTTAAATTTCCCGTGATTTTAGGTTTTAGAATTTATTTTCTGCCTACTTTTATTATTTATTTATTGTTTTTTTAAGTAATATCCTACAAGGATGTTCAGTTGGTATTAGAGCAAAAGTTTTGAAAATATTTTAAAAAATATTTTGGGGCTTTTGTGGAGTGAGCTTACCGTTTGTTTGTGTGTGTGATTTAGTTGTATCTTGGCAAGATATGAGTGGCTTTGTTTAATTGGTGAATTGATTCTTAACAGTTGCATGTGGCGTATTCAGGCTATGACTGCTAACAGGAGGAGAAGGAGTAGTGGTGAACTGCGTAGATGAGCAGAAACTCCTTTTTGCCACCTACCTTCTGAATGATGATGCTGAGTACTAGTGGGTGGGAATGCAACAACAAATGCAGACCCGAGATGAACAGGTGGATTGGACTAACTTCAGAATGCGGTTCTTGGAGAAATACTTCCCTGACACAGCTAAACAAGACAAAGAAGATGAGTTCCTTGCACTGCAGCAAGGTGATATGACGGTGCAGGAATATGTGAACAGACTTGAACACCTGGCGAGGTATTACTCGCAAGGTATTTCTGAAGAATGGAGGTGTTTAAAGTTTGAGCGATGACTCAGACACGAGCTGAAGAGGGTAGTAACCCCTTTGAGGGAGTGGAGATTTCTGGTCTTGGTGGAAAAGGCCAAGAGTGCTGAACACCTAGAGAAGGGCCCTGGTCCAGGTTTCCGACATCAGAGGAATGTCGTAGAGGCTAGGCAAATGAAAAAGCCTTATAGCCGTCTTCCTACCACCTTAGGAGATTTTAAATGCTTCCAGTGTGGGGGGGTGCATTTGAAGAGGAATTGTCCTCAGCTGAAGAGTTCACCCAGTGGACAAGGAAGCAGTCGCAAATGCTTCATTTGCGATCAGCCTGGGCATTTCGCTAATCAATATCCAGAGAAGAAGGCCAGTGCTACGAAGAAACTACCAACCTCTGGAGCAGAAAGAGCTAGAGCAGCTGGGAAGGTCTTTGCCATGATATCTACTGAGGCTACTCAGTCAGGTAATCTAATATTACAATCTTGTTTACTTATGGGGCATGATGTAATGGTATTATTTGATTCTGGCACAACGCATTCTTTTATCTCTAATGCCTGTGTGGGGAGATTGAGTCTAGAGAAACGTGACTTGGGGTGTGAGTTGCTTATTTCAACTCCTTCCTCGGGTCAAGTAGCTACCAGTTCAGTCTGTGTTGGGTGTTCAATGGTGGTGGCAGCTCGCAGATTCAAGGTGAACTTGGTGTGCTTGCCCTTGGAGGGACTGGATGTGATATTGGGGATGGACTGGTTGTCTAACAATCACATCATAATTGATTGTGGACGACGCAGTCTGGTATTCCCAGAACATGAAGTGTTGGAGTTGATCTCAACTTGAGAAGCTGTGAAAGCACTACAAGAAGGGGCCATGTGTTTCATGGTGATGGCCAAGCCAGAGAAGAAAAGTACTGTAGAAATGATCCAATCCATACCTGTAGCTAGCGAGTATGCGGATGTATTTCCAGATGAAGTGCCAAGATTGCCGCCGAGCCGAGATATTGACTTCACCATTGATCTCATTCATGGTGCAGGTCTAGTGTCTATGGCTCTATACATAATGGCACCCGCCGAGCTCGCAGAACTCAAGAAGCAAATTGAGGAACTAATGGAGAAGCAGTTCATCCGACCCAGTGCGTCACCATGAAGAGCTCCAGTTTTATTAGTGAAGAAGAAAGATGGGAGTTCGCGACTTTACGTGGATTACAGACAGCTAAATAAGCTGACAGTTAAGAACAAGTATCCACTGCCTAGGATCGACTACCTACTGGATCAATTGAACGGTGCAGTGGTGTTCTCCAAAATAGATTTGAGGTCGGGGTATCAACAGATTCTGGTCAAACTAGAAGATGTGCAAAAGATGGCATTCCGGTCCAGATATGGTCACTATGAATACGTGGTGATGCCATTTGGAGTGAGGAATGCACCTGCGGTATTCATGAACTACATGAACATGATTTTCTAACCCTGGTTGGATAAGTTTATTGTCGTCTTCATTGATGACATTCTTATCTACTCGAGGAATCGTGAAGATCATGCTGACCACTTAAGGGTGGCATTGGATGTGCTTAGAGAACACCAGTTGTACGGCAAGTTATCCAAGTGCGAGTTTTGGCTTGATGAAGTGCAATTCCTTGGGCATGTAATCTTAGCTAAAGGTATTGCAATGGACCCAGCCAAAATAGAAACAGTGCTGATGTGGGAAAGGCCTAAGACAGTGACAGAGGTAAGGAGTTTCTTGGGCTTGGCAGGTTATTACAGGAGGTTTGTAAAGGGGTTTTCAAAGAAAGTAAATCCCTTGACATAACTCACGAGGAAGGATCAGTCGTTCTCCTGGACGGAGAAGTGTGAGGAATGTTTTGAGGAAATGAAAAGATGTTTGACTACCGCTCCAATGTTAGTGATTCCTGATACTGAGAAAAAGTTTGAAGTGCCTTGTGACGCCTCCTATCTAGGTTTGGGGTGTGTATTGATGCAAGAAGGGAGGCTAGTGGTGTATGCCTCACGGCAATCGAAGGTACACAAAAAAAATTACCCGACTCATGATTTAGAGCTAGCAGCCATTGTGTTCGCTCTTAAGTCTTGGAGGCATTATCTGTACGACTCTCAATTCCAAGTATTCAGCGATCACAAGAGTCTGAAGTATTTGTTTGACCAGAAAAAGCTGAATATGAGGCAGAGGCGATGGATTGAGTACTTAAAGGATTACGACTTTGAGCTGTTATACCATCCTGGTAAGGCTAATGCCGTAGCAGACGCCCTGAGCAGGAAGAGGATCAGTGTGTCAGCCATGATGATTAAGGAGTTGGAGTTGATAGAGAGGCTACGAGACATGAATATGGGACTGGATATAGGGGAAAGTCATATATGGTGCAACATGTTAAGAATTACCAATGAGTTCGTAGATGAGGTTCGGGTGGAACAGGGTAATGATCAAGAGCTGCAGCAGATAATAGGTGAGTTGGGTACAAATAAGAGAAAAGACTTCAAGATGGGTAAAGACGGCATCCTGCGTTTTAGAGAGAGGGTGTGTGTACTCAGGAGTCGGATATTGAGGAAGATGCTCTTGGATGAAGGGCATAAGAGTCGTCTTAGCATACACCCAGGTATGACTAAGATGTATAAAGACTTGAAGGCGACCTTCTAGTGGACTGGCATGAAAACTGATGTGGCAGATTATGTTGCATCCTGCTTAGTGTGCCAAAAAGCAAAGATCGAGCATCAGAGGCCGGGTGGTACGTTGAAGCCTCTTGATATTCCTCAGTGGAAATAGGACATCATTTCCATGGATTTTGTTACACACTTGCCAAGGTCAGTGAGGGGGAATGATTCCATATGGGTAATAGTGGATAGATTGACGAAGTGCGCACATCAATCAGAGCTGTATGTTAGGGAGATAGTCAGGTTACATGATGTGCCTGCGAGTATCATATCAGATAGAGATCCGAGATTTACATCGAGGTTTTGGCAATCCTTGTAGGTAGCACTGGGCACACAATTGAGAATGAGCTCAGCTTATCACCCTCAGACTGATGGGCAGTCTGAGAGAACTATACAGTCACTGGAAGACTTGCTAAGGACTTGTGTGTTAGATCACCTAGGTACCTGGAGTGACATGTTTCCATTGTATGGTAAGAGGTGCAGAACTCTGTTGTGTTGGCAGCAGGATGGGGAGTCAGTGGTACTTGGGCCAGAGTTCTTGCAGCAAACCACTGAGAAAGTGAAGGTGATACAAGATCGTATGCGTGCGACTCAGAGTCGACAGAAGTCTTATGCAGATAAGAAGAGGAGGCCTCTTGAGTTTGAAGCGGGTGACCATGTGTTTCTCAGAGTTACCCCGACAGCCAGTATTGGGAGAGCTCTCAAGTCGAGGCAGCTAACTCCTAGATTCATCGGGCCATACAAGATTACGAGGAGGATCGGACCAGTAGCGTACGAGATTGCCTTGCCACCTCACTTGGAAAATCTGCACAACGTCTTCCATGTATTATAGCTGAGGAAGTACGTGGTAGATCCTACTCATGTCCTGAAGCAGGATGATGTCCAGGTGCGTGAAGATTTGACTATGGGAGTTGGACCCGTGAGAATTATGGATTATCAAGTCAAACAACTTAGAGGAAAGGAGATTCGGACTGTGAAGGTTCTCTAGGACGAGGCAACTCAGGAGATGACTTGGGAAATGAGGAAGTCCTATCCTCACCTGTTTGCTGCTAAGTCCTATTTTTGAGGACGAAAACTTTTCAAGGTGGGAGGAATGTAAGACCCGTGAAAATGTTGATTGGTGTGATGTTGAAAATTACTAGCTCAAGTGGTTGAGAGTACTTAATTATGTGAAGGGACTTGGGTTCAAGTCTTAGGTATGCCATTTATATGTTGTTTGATTATTTAAATTTTAATATTATGCATGATTATGTTGTGTGATAATAAGATTATAGAATTATACGAATTGTCATGAAACATGATTGGTTGAATTGGTTATGCACTTGAATGGTGACTGAGTGGTCAAGGGTTCAAACCTTGGTGGCGCCGATTTAATTCTCTTTTTGCTAAAAATGGGTATGGCATGAATATAAAAAGGTGGAAAGAACCCTAGCAGAAGGAAGGGAAGGTGTTTTCAACATTCTGCATTCGTATTGTTATTTTAGGTGTATGAATTTGATAATTGTATGGGGTGCTTTGATATTGTTGCTTGAAAGTCCTACCAATTGTATGGGTATGAGGGACTCATGCACTGTTCACGTGGTTCATGATTCTAAACTGGATTTTTGGGACTATATTGGGTCTCTACTTTTATAAATTGCATTCTGTGAGATAAGAATTTCGTGTGGCATGTGCTGTGACTTAGAATCTGGTTGGTTGAGATTGTGTGCAAAGACATGCTATGCATTCTTATGATTAGAGTGAGGGTTTTGGGTATTGAATGGTTATAATTGATTAAATGTTGGGTTTGGGTAGTTCCATTGGATGTAAATATGTATACTGATAGGTTGATTGTTGATATGGAATGCTTGGTATTGTATCTATTGAGTTTTGGGTATGGTTTTGGTTGTTTTCGTGATTGAACAGTGGCGAAACTCTGCAAGTTTCGCCCAAGCGACTCTTTCTCGCCTAGGCGAGAGTTGCAGGAGTTCATTCAGGGTTTAGGATCGAGCAATTCGCTCAGGCGACCAACGTTGGAGTTGAGCGAAACGCAGTCTCACTCAGGCGAGAATGGCTCGCCTATGCGAGGTCGCGAGGAAACCTGGACGTTATGAGCACGACTTCTCACCCAGGCGAGAAGTTTTAGAGTGTTGAGCGACAGATACACTCGCTTAGGCGAGAATGGCTCGCCTAAGCGAGGTCGCGATGAGACCTTGGTGCTGATTACGTTGAATCCTCGTTCAGGCGAGGAGTTTTGTGTGCTGAGCGAACGCGGTCTCGCTAAGGCGAGCAGGGCTCGCCTAAGCAAGATGTTGTGGAGCAGCCACTGGTTCATACTTGCTCAGGCAAGGTAGTTTAGCCTAAGCGAGACCGATGTTCTAGATTGGGCGAACAGGCATGGCTTAAGCGAGAATGGCGAGGAGCCATGTTCTTATGCACTGTTTGGACTGTTTGCTTGGTATTTCCTAACTTATAGGAGGTTATATGCTTGTGTTTGTGGTGATTGGGCTTGAAGGACTAAGTCCATAGGATTCTGGGATGTGTTTGGAATGGGTCGCGAACGAGGACTTCGTGATGGGTGGACCGCAAGCGGAACGTGAATAGTTAGTTCACCGGAGGTACTCTTGTTGGGATGAATGAGCGAGGGAGTTCATTTCATGCTCAACTTGGGAATGCTATGAGCGAGGGAGTTCATAGTAGGAAAGGCGGGGATGCGGTCTGGGTCCGAGCGAGGAGTTCGAATGACGGGCGAGGGAGTTTGTGAAGCAAGACTACAAGCGAGATAGGCTTGTAGGTTGGACCACGAGCGAGGAGGGTCGTGGAAGCACATGAAGTCCCAAATTTATAGTACAAGCATGACTCATATTGGTTATGAGTGTGGGAAAGAAGGTATTTTTGAAAATAAACAATTGGATACTTATGTTTGGGCAGGGAATTTAATTTCATATTTATTTATGTTTTTGTGCATAGCTCACCCTATCTGTTTGTGTGTAGCGATGATCGGGTAATTTATTATTCGGGAGCAGTGGATATTACAGGTGAGCCAGGAGACGATTAGTGGCGGAGAGGGGGCTCAACGCACGAGGAGATTTTATAATTGTTTTTGGTTTAATTTATATGTAATTTGATTACCGTTTTTACGGTTTTAGAATATTTGGATTATTAATTTTTTAAAGTTTTGAAATTTCCCGTGGTTTCAGGGAAATAGTTTTATTAATACATGAGGTTTTAGTTATATAATTTATCGTTTAATATTTTTTTTAAGTAATATCCTATCGGGATGTTACACCATGGGCAACTAATTTTCGTATGCATTGATTCCTTGCTGAGAATGAAATGGAACCTTAAGATTAATGTTTTCTTCAGTTGGGTTTTATTATTTCTTCGTTTTGGATTTGCATTTGTGTTTTAATTGTAGAACCCAATCTGTTTATGGTTAATTTTCATAATGGGTAATTCATTTTTGTTGAATGTGTTCATGCTTAATGAGTTGTGACAGATTCATGAATGTGCACACTACTTAATTGCATATTGAAGTCGTGGTTAACCTTCGCTTAGTTGGTTAATAGCGACTTTCATGAGGGATAACAGAACCAACTTAGTTTGTAATTTGGGATGGGTGAAGTTTCATTTGAAGCAAGGAATCAATGTCGTTTTCTCTATTGTTTAATCAAATTTGCAATTACGTTTTATTCTTGTGTTGAATTTCTAAAACTTTGTCACCCCCCCTTTCATGTTAAATTGCATCTGGAAAGCTTTGAATGAAAAGTTCAGTCACTAAGAGACGACCTTGGTTTAACTACTGAATATTACATTTAACTATTTTATTTGGTCGGGTACGACCTCAATCACACGCTCCCAGATTTCGTTCTAAATTCTTATATATATGTGGTTAATTATTTGTTTAAATATTTTGTTTGATTTTCTTATAGTGTGAGTAAGCCTTAGTTTCCTATTTGAGATTCAATACGAAAATTATGTATTGTCCTTGAGTTTTCATTTTGAAGAAGCTACATTTATTTTTAAATTAATATAAGGAGATACAATACTAATAATTTAAATGTATTGAATCTTTAATTGTTTGATTGGACAGTTTAAGAAGATTAATCACTTTCTAGTAGTTTATTAGTGCATATATATTTTAAAATACATATCTTAAAACTCATGAATATTCATTAAATAGGGAAGTTGTTCAGCTCCACCCATACTAGGGGATGACATGGATGACACTCATCCATGTTAGCCATATATTTGGGATGGTACAGGGAAGGCACTAGTGGCTCGTGGAAAAGTATTTGAGGCAGCCATAGTTCTTCATGGCATGAAGTTATGAGAGGATGAGGTTAAGGTCACAGTAGAGGAGGTTTTCGTGTCATTTGCTTTAGTTCTTGTGCCAACAGATGAGGTATATACTGTGACACATGCATTCCAATGTTTCCTCGCCTGGAGAGATTTGGTTTATTCTAACCCCAAGTACATACTCTCAAACCCACTATATACTAAAATTTTAAGTTTACATGTTTATTATATTCAAACTTTAATTATATTCCATTTTAACTAAAATTGTATCGGTATAGGAAAATCTTCAACCAAAGAAGATTCCTCTCTCTTTGGACGATCCTCTTGGTGCATTACTCCAAATCTCAAATCATAAATGATAAGCCGATGCAGGTTCCTTAGGATTCTAACATTTTTTAGAGAGACCTTAAGATTCCACTTTACTTGCATTCTCAAGATGTCTTGGAACTTGCACGGGGATAAGAGGAACTAAATATATTACCATTATTCAGGTATGGATGATGTAAGTCTTTCAGTCATTATATATGGTTAGTTTATTTATTTATCTATTTACTTATATCAAATCAATTTTATGTCTAGGTATTTGTCTGGTGTCATTGAAACTATGAGACTGAATGATCTATATGGGTTTGTAGACCCCCAACTCACTCATAAAGGCAACAAGTTTGATGACACCCAAGCATATGTGACTAAATGCTTTCAACGCGGAAAAGAAATTTATTTTGTCCCTTATGTTATTGCGTAAGTCATTTTTGTTAACTTCTGTATAATCTATCATTTTAATGCATAACAATGAATTTATTTTCTTCTCAAGCGTCATTGGCAGTTACTTGTGGTTTCCCTAAGGGAGAACCTTGCTGTGTGGTTTTGCTCTTTGCACTACCCTCCCCCCAACCATCTTAGACAAGTGATAGATAGGTAAGAACGTCAATGTCAATCTTATGAACATTCTTTCTTATATAAAAGTATCCTAACTTATTCCCTTTATCATAGTTCAATTGTTGGACATAACATGTTGTTAGGGAGATCAACGGCTAAGGCAAAATGTCTTGCATGGTGTTTCCTCCAGGTTTGATATTTCTATCCATATATTTATAATTGTTTGATTTGATTTTCTTTCTTAATTAATTGTAATGTTGTTGCTATAATGTAGTGTAATAGACAAACCAGCTCATATGAGTGCGGTTACTATATAATGCGATGGATGAAAACCATTGTGCGTGCTCGTATTACAAGTAATTGGGAAACGATAATATATATTTGAATTAAAATGAATTTGCAATATTGTCTTTCTATATATTAACTTAAGTTAATCTCTTATTTTGCAAACATTCAAGAGTCTTGTGCCAATTCTCGCGAAGTTCATAAAGTTTGGTAGGATAGCATGTGCCAAATTTATAATTCAGATGTACAATAATATTGATCAGGATATGTATTTGGATTGTGGATGATTTTCCAATTGTCTTTTAAATGTATTTGGATTGTGGATATTTCATAAAGTATTTTGTTCTAGTCTGTGCTAGTTTCTGAAAAAAAAAATATATAGATTTAAATGCGGAAATAACCATAAAACAGAAAATGTATTAAAAAAAATAGTATATTAGGTCTCAATTCTTACCATAACCGAGACAAAAAAGTAGTGTATGGCCTCGATTCAGACCACAACCAAGGCCAAAAGGTCTTCGAATTTTAAAATTATTTAATAAATTGGTGACTATATGGCTTCAATTCACAGTAGAACCGAGGCAGAAAAGTTCTTCTATGGCTCTGGTTCATCAGATAACCAAGCAAGAAAGGTGTGTTTTGGCTTCGGTTCACAACCGAGGCCAAAAGCCACCCTTTTTGGCCTCACCCTAATATGTATCAGTTCTGGAATTGGGACAAAATATCAAAATCAATTAGGGCTCAAGACAGAATATTAAAAACAATCAGAGTCAAAAAGTCCTTACTACACTGGTAATGAGGAAGAACAAAATTAGAAAAACTAGAAGATCGAAGCAATTTAACTTAAAAATGTAAGGCCCCATTTTTATATTCTGCCCTAAAGTTGATGGGCTGCCCTTGTGAGTGGGCCTAAGGCCGGCCCAATGTATAAAATTCTTAGGTCTACCCTAAACCTAGAGTTCCTTGCCATTTTCAGAAAAAGCTTTGTCCTTGCCTTGAGCCACAGCCGCCTTTACCTCTGCTAGGGTTTGGAGAAGTCGCAGTCTAGCAAGCTCAGCCGCATTTTTCCGTTCCGCGTAAGTCTCCCCAACTCAAGCTCTATGTTCGTTCCGTCTCTTCTTTACATTTTCAGTTTGAGCCTTCTAGTGAGCTCGTTTTAAACCTTGTCCTGCTGGTTTCAGTTCACTAAGTCGTTCCTTGGGCTACTGTCCTTCGCCGCTCGAGTATCGGAAGCTCTAGCTCGCATCTCCCAGGTACGGGAAGTTAGGGTTCTAGTTTCGAGTCTTTTTGGAACTATTTATGCGTTGTTTGTTAATTGTATGGTTGGATCTGTCGTTTTGAGGTGTGAAAGTACTTTGCATGTGTTGTTTGGTCGGAAAACATGGTTGTTGCAGTGGGGAACAGTGGCGAGACCTGTTAATCTCGCCCAAGCGAGTCAATCTCGCCTAGGCGAGATGAAACAGGGAGCTAACCTAGGGCCTCTGCACGAAAAGTCGCCCAGGCGACTCGCTCAACTTTTGAGCGAGCAGGCAACTCGCCCAGGCGAGAGGGATCTCGCTTAAGCGAGATCCCGCGTTGCTCATGCTCCTGCTTTTGTGCTCTCGCCTAGGCAAGGGGGAGGCTCGCTTGAGCGAGCACGTCTCACCTGAGCGAGACCCCTCAGCCTGAGCGAGATGCTGGGCGAGACAGTGCTGTGATTTGGATGTTTGATGTTTCCCGAGTGATCTATTTTGGTTGAGTATGATTGTGTGATGGTGGACATGTATATAATAGAATATTTTGCATGTTTGGCATGAGTTATGAACGACGTATGACGGGTTGGGTATGATATTGACATGTGAAATGAATGAATGGGTTGGAACTAAAGGGATACGTGATTAATATGAGATGAGACCCTAGATTCATGGGGTGGTGATGATCAGAGGTATGGATTCGAAATCTGACGCGTATGAGGAATTAATCTCAGGGGTTGGTATGGAAATGTAAATATGATTTTAATATT
>Ga0209589_1012287_pt1 | contig 11686 bp, 5 predicted proteins | sample CowpeawhiteBW_FD_187525 | JGI IMG/M metagenome (GOLD analysis project Ga0209589, IMG submission 187525) | Root nodule microbial communities of legume samples collected from California USA - Cow pea white BW (SPAdes) (version 2) | ecosystem: Host-associated > Plants > Roots > Nodule | place: USA...
GATTGTCAAGTTATATATATGTTGATACTTTAATCTTTAACTATAATCTTTATAGTAAATTACTCAAGTAACCGTCTTATAAACAATTTTTTCTAAATTAGCATGAAAAAAATGTATAGTTTTTTTTATTTATATTTTGTTGAATAGCATGACAGAAAATTTGTAATATTAGTCATGCTTTCTTAGACTAATGGATACTTTCTTGGAAATAATTCTTCATATATTGGTGGTGAGCATGATAAAAACATTGGTTCTTGATTTTACTATGATTGTCATCTCATGGGTTACTTAAAAATTTATTTAAATATTTGAATAATAAAAAAATAATAATAATTTTTTTAGGTGGGTTGGTGAGCCAACCCACTTAACCTACCAACCCGTGGTAGGTTGAGTCGGGTTACAAAATTTATGGCTCACCAGAAAGTGAGCCGGGTTGGGTTCACTCATTTTGAACCCGGCTTGTGGTGAGCCAACCCGTGTGAGCCGGGTTGGCTCACTTTGACATGTCTACGTACGAGAAGTGATGCCGGGTGATTTCATCGCTGAGGTCCTTTATCTTGACCGACATACGGTTGTACCGATCGAGATAACTCCTCAACGACTCCCCATCCTTCTGCCGGATATTCACCAAATTATCTACCGTTAGGATAGCCGGCCGCAGGGGTGCAAACTGCGTGCTAAACCTGGCCTTCAGAGCGGCGAAGGAGTCGATGTTGTTGGCCGGTAGCTCAGAAAACCACTCCAGCGCCTCTCCCGTTAGGGAGGTCGAGAAAACGCGACACCAAATCGGGTCACTCACTGCGTGGAACATCATCTGGTGCGTGAAGACCCGCATGTGGTTGTCAGGGTTCATCGTGTCGTCGTACTTGTCGAACGTCGGCATTTTCCATCTCTCCGGTAGCGGCGTCTCCAGAATGAATTGAGTGAAGGGGAAGTTCCCCGCCGCGTGGATCGGTTGTCAAGAAGGGTGACCTCCCTTGTTGGCCCCAGAGCTTTCGGCCATCGTGTGAGAAAGGTTTCCCCTTGATGCTTGTGTCTTTTCTACCCGAAGGGGCTGTGATTGCTCCTGCCCTGTCGGGGGCGGGCGACTTTCCACCCGCTCGGCGTCCCGATGTTGCTGCACCCGACTCAATCTGAGCAGATCAGGCACAGTGGGTGTTGACGGGATACCCTGCTCCTTTCGTCGAAGGGCGGCGTTCTCCTCACGTAGAATCTGCATCTGCACCTCATAGTTCCTCTACATCTCATCCATCCTCTGCTGCATTGCCCTAATCATTTCCCTCGTGTTTGCTTGATCATCTGCCATCCTTCCTCCGTCCATGTTGCTAGTTCGGTTCCTCGTGGTCACCATAAAGGTGTATGGTCTAAAGATGACTGCTCGGCCCCACGGTGGGTGCCAAAATGTTTCGGGTGTAGGGACCAAGAGTCTACTAAAAGTCTCTTCAATCTTACTCCTCTTCTTGAAATCTCCTCTTCTCGCAACTGCAATAACTTCTTCTCCAAGAAATTCACTTCCTCGCTCGATCGGTTGAACAGACGATCGGGGTACCTGTCTAAAAGGTTCTGATGCTTAAGTCAGTTAAAGAACCGATCGGTGTATCAGTGTAACTGCCGTAATAAATGCGAATTAAAGATCCTCACCAACCTACCTTTGGGCCCTATTTATAGTTTTCGGTGTGGGCCTGTGATTAGGATTCCTTAATCACAGCCCAATGATCCTCTAATCAAGATTACTGACTTGTTTAACGTTAATTAATCCGATTGGCTGGTGTTGTTTGGCCGTGCGACCGATGGCCACTTGACTGGGCTGGTTATATCTTGATTTTAACAAGTGAATCATTCGCTTATAACTTATGGACCGATGGTCATATATAAAGCGCTACACGAACCTTAGGAGATTGACCGACCGATTGACCCGGTGGCTGGTCAAATGATTGTCCTTTATCAAGTTAATGCGCTGTTCGTGTGGGACCGAAGGACAGATGGTCCGTTGTGGAGTAAAGCGTAATTAATATGTAGGCTGACCAGCCGATTGTTTTTTTAAGTTGAGACTCGTTTGTGATACCGATAGACCGATGACCCCTAACATGGTTCGTTTGCGAGGCCGATCGACCGATGGTTCCTTAAGATATACGTGGTTTATTTGTTCGCCCGATTGACCGATAGTCCTATATTGTTCATCCGTGAGGCCGTTCGACCGGTGGGTATATTTTTTCGTACGAGTCCTCCCAACTTTGTTCGATGGATCCGAGGACCGGGCGTGGTCGATGGCCCGATGGGGCATACAGTACACATTTCTTCACAATTCGAGAGATAGTGATTGAGTGTGTGGTTGAGTTGAGTGACTCAATTCCATAGTGAGAGATAACTTATATATATCTGAGTTTCGTAGGTAACTCGGTTCACCCAAGATTCACTCTGAATAAACCAGGTCGCAAAATAAAACTCTGTAAAATGTGAAAAAAATTGGCATTATTACCTCATTCAAATTTGAGGTGGGCCACAGCGTCACTTTGACGGCTGTGCACAAAATAGTACAAAGCTATAATTTTTGTGGCATATTGGTCATTTAGATTCCTTAAATAATATGGCAAAGTTGGTGATGATGGAGAGCCACAATGATGCTGTCCTTATATTCATAACTGGTAAGGAAGAAGAAGTAACCAAGAAACTGCGTTCTGTCTCCTTGCTTCACAGAACTGCATGCGCCCTCTCATTTTCTCAGAACCTTCGTTTTTTTCTTCTTCTCTTCAATTTTTTTAGTCTGGCCATGGAGATGAGTGGTAGCAGCAGCAAGAAGAGGAAGCTAATTTGCAGCGAAGACGACGACGAAGCCCAAATGGAGACGTTCTTCGCTTTGGTGAGAAACATCCGCGAGGCACGTGATCGATGGATGGGTTTGAAGTCGGGTGACAGAAGGAGCAAGAGGGGTGAGATTATGAGTAAGGAAGAAAATAGTAGGGTTGGGGTTTGGAAACCAACGTTTCAGGTTGAGGATTTCGCTTATGAGGAAGCTGAGCAACGAAAATCAGGTTCAGAGCCTAGTGCTTCTCAGAGGGAAAACTGTGAAAAGAAAGAGGGTGCAGAAAAGGGTATTGATCTGAGTCTTTCACTTTGAGAACTTGTGTTTTCTTGATCATGTCTGAAACCTATAAAGGGGTGTCTTATCTCTCTAACCTCATTTGTAGATTTGTGGTTATTAGTTAATGTGGTTTTTGCTTTTCTCCTCTACTGTATTTCGAACTTAATAATAATGGTGCCTTTTCACTTCCATGGCAGTGCTTGGGAAAGAAGGAGGAAGGAGATAAGTTATAATATAAATTTATAATATTTTAGAGGTTTAAGTTGCTTAAATATTTTATTATTTTTAGTTCATTTTTTATTAAAAGATTATCGGTATTCAAAACTTTTATAATTCTTTATGTAAAAATTAATTTTTATGATTACTTATTATATATTAAGAATATAATCCATCATGATATAAGTGAAACAATATCCGAATTAATGTTAGTTTTCTTGAAATTTTTTAGGCTTTTTTACAAAAGGTTATGTTTTGAAATTTTATTTACAAAATAAGATTAGTTGATTTTAATTTTTTTTTACATATTAATGTGGAGTCATCATAATTCATGACCACGTTCAAAGTGAAGTGGTTGTGGCCATAATCAATTTCTTTTTAAAGAAGTCCTTATGATAGGTAACAATTTCTTTGTTATTAAAGAAATGAATTGTCATGTATGTTAACGACTTCAGTTTTGTATAATTCTTTTTAATTAATTGGTTTTCTTTAAGTGTGGATATTAAATATTTTCTTGTTTTTATCTTAGATGATTTATACAATTAATTAACATAAATAATTGGTAAAAATTAGTAAATTCTAGATAAAATTTGTTAGAATTAATAATATTTTTCATTAAACTAAAAGTATTAAGATCATTACATTAGAAATATTTTTATTCCAATATTATTGTTTTTAGTATTAACAACAAAATCAACTAAAATAAAAAAACAAAAAAATTATTTAATCTCTACACTTAAAAAATTCAATTAATAAAAAAAATACACAAAACTAAAGTCATGACATATATGATTTCAGTTCAATTTAAGATTACGCGTAAACTGTTATGTATCATAATAACCCTTTTTTATATAAAAAAAAAAAAAAAATACCGACCACACTCACTTTGAATATTGTCATGAGTTTTAACGATTTTACTCTTATGTAAGACAAAATCAACTAACTCTATTTTGTAAATAGGAGTTCAAAACAACTTTTTTAAAAAAGTTGACTTTTTTATGTCTAACATTTTTATAACTAAGTTCTTATCATTATGTTTGTTTTTTGTAATGAAATAGTGTTATTTTTATAGTTTATTGTCATGCTAAGGATGTGAGATTTTGTGATTAATGTAAAATAATATTTTATTTTTATTTTTATTTTTTTATTGAAAAAATATTGAAGAATCAAAATAGTCTAATACTAATGAAAAAAATCTCTAGATCTTTAAGTACGACGATCTCGTTGTCTGACAATTCTTTTCTCACATATCTTTCACATATAAAAATAAGTTAGATGAATAACAATCACATCACATAATTAATGGAAAGAAATAAAAATATAAATACCAATTAAAAAATATACAAATTTTTAATACTTAATAAAATAATGGAAACGTGATTGAAATTACTCAAATTATTATATTTTAAAGTGTTATTATTCCTTTTATCGGAATTAAATCTTTAATAAAATGTTTTAAAACTTAATACCACTAAAAAAAGAGAACTTCATCTTACTAAAGTTCTATTCAATTGAAACTTATGAAAGATGTAATTTCAGTTCCTATATAATAATTAAAAATGTATTATTTTTAAAAAATTAAAATATTAAAAACAAAGGACTTGTAAAATAGGAGATAAAACTATTTACATTTAGTAGAATTGCCAAAACAAACCACCCGACTCGACTTGGTCTGGTCCACCACGGTTGGTCACTTTCACTTAGTGAGTTAACCTAATTCGACTTACTTATTAGTGAGCTCAAAAAATTTGTGTCTGGTCCAACTTACGACGAGTTTGTGGGTTAAATAGGTTGGTTTACTTACAGAAAATTACAATTTTTTTTAAATCTACATTTTTTTTAAATATGTAACTAAAATCTAAAAATTGCAAACTTATTTTAAAAATTTATTTTTTCTCATTTTAGATAATAAATAAATCATTCATCCCTATATTATACCTTACTACCTTAGTAGATCGGATCTATTTTAAACTATATTGACATTTGCAAAAAAAAAAAATTTAAGCTAATCCAACTCAAACATATGGTGGATTGATTTAACTTCCAGATTTTAATTCATTTTGACAATTCTAATATTTAAAAGCGAGCAAATATAATAAAACAATAAATGTTGTTAGTTTCTCACAATGACAAAAATTAAGAAAGAAAACTTCATAAAAGAGTTATTCATAACAAATATTACATAATATTTTAAACATCACTGACTATTGAAAAAAGTATAACCTTAATTAAATTTTAAATACTCATATTTAGATATATTTTATTAATTTTTCATTAAAACAAAATTAACGTGAATATGCAATTAACTTTGAAAGGAGTATTTTATTTTTTCTTTTTATTTTTTCCTTTATAAATATAAAATCCTTAATGGTTTTTTTCATGTTATCACATATTAAAGTTATTTTTTCTTTAATACAAACATAACTAACAATTATTAAAATCAAATATGTGCTCGATTACTTTAACTTAATGAACATCTTTATTTGTTCATTAAAACACCTTTGAAAATATACACGTCCAACGATTTCTTGACTCCTTAACAATCAATCTTCTTTGAGCTCTTTGAATTTAATATCTAAAATTTTGCTCAGTGAGCAAGTACAAAAAGTTCTCAACCAAAGAATCCACCAAACGAGACCATACTCGCTTAAAAACCAAACAACCATGAGCTCTCTAAATTTTAGGAAAATGAATTTTCCACAACTAGTCGTTTACTCACTATGTGACCAGAGCCCCGATAACCTTGTTTAAAAGGCTCGTCCAACGAATTGACTTGCTCAAATAGTAAAACAACTTTAGATTTCTAAATTTTCACAAATTGAATTTCATTTATTTGTTAGTTGGCTCGCCTAATAAGTCTCCACAATTTTAAAAGCTCCACAAATACATCATATCATCAAATTGGTTTCAAAATTTTGGTTTATATCGTTTCTTATATATCCAAGTGTTACGTTTGGTGTAAAATAAAATCAATGAAAACCAATTTAACTAGTCATTGAACCTACTTTTCTATACTCAAAAACCAACAACCATCACATATCCAAAAACCATTAACACATATCAACTAATCAAGTCAATCAGAATGATTATATTCCTCACATATTCAAATTATCTAGTCAAATATGTTACGATAAAACAAATAGTTTTTTTTACCTAAATTGAGTCTTTGACTCAATAACTCTAGCTCTTGCAAAATACTCTTTGTACATTAAAAAGCTTATATCAATAATTTGAACACATCCTAATGACAGTCCTAGTCAATCAAATATTTATTTTGAACATCCATTTAAGTCACATGCTAAGATCCTTTAACACAAAATAAAAATTAGCCTACTCAAAGTAAAATTGTGATTGACTAGGATTGTATATGTTATACATCAAGACTCTTGTTGTGAACATTGATTTTCACAAAGATGAGTGGATTGGTTAGAATCTTAGATAAAGTGCGGAGGAAAGAAAAATTATAGTTTTAGAGTAATGATAGTCTTTATGTATACAAAAAATGTTGACTATGTTTTTAGTCCTTAACTTTCACTGAAATTTTGAATTAGTCCATCTTTGAAACTTTAGACCAATTCAGTTCCTCGTTTTTAGAAATGTGTGAATTAATTCTTTTAACCAATCTTTCTTTTAAGTTTATGTGATATTTTAAACTTGTTTCTCAGCTAACATTGAAGTGAAAATGTGTCAAACAGTGTAAACAACTCAAATATTATCATGAAATGCATTTGAAACGTCAAATAAATTTAACAATATTTGATTAAAGGGACTAAATTAACATATTTTTGAAAATTGGAGTACTAAATTGTGTCAAATTTTCAAATAGAGATTATATCTAATTTTCATCGGAAGTTAAAAAACTAAAAACATATTTAATCTTAAATAAAAAACTCAAATAAATTTTGTATATTAATAATAAAACATTTCATCTCTATTTATAAATATCACTTCTATTCTTAATTATTTTATTGATTCCTTACCTTAGTACTTATTTTACCGAGCCAATTATTTATCTTTTATAAGTTATTTTTTCAAACACTAAGATATAATAAAAATTAAAATTAGAAATATCGAATATATACCTATTTGTTGTTTTTTTTTTCCTTCTTCTAAATTATATCTTATTATATTTTAATACATTATGAAATGAATTATGACAGAAAACTATCATGAATGTTTGATATTTAAAATTAAAAAAAAAATACTCTAGTTTTAGAAAAGTCATTATTTATGTAAGAATAAAAGTTTAAAAACTTAAACTAAAACGGTGTTAGAGTTCAATTTATATTTTGTAAAAGTTGTAAAGTTTAAAAGTTAATTGAAAAAAAAAAAGAGAATAAGATAGGAGTTTTTATTCATAAAAGTGGATAAATTTGAAAAGATTAAATAATTTTATATTATGCATATCATACTTTTTTATTGTTTTGAAGTAATATTTTTATAAGTGAAAGTCAAGAGTGTAAATTTTAATAAAAAATAAGTTTGTGATTTTCTTTTTTATTGTGGCTAGGAAATTTAATAATTTTTTTAATTTGAATGGATTAAAGAGACTTGATAAATATAAATATCGTATAAGACTTCACAAAGTATTAAAAGGTGGAAATATAATGAATCAATTGAGCTTAAATAATATTTTTAAACTTACTTTTATGAAAGGTGATGTTACATCATAAGAATAAACACGAACGTGAAATTATAGCAATTTTAAATATAAAAAGGAGAATGAAGTGTGATGGTTGAAGAAAATAAGAAAACAAATAAAAAATTCGTAAGAACTTTGAGTAAAGATGAAAAATTCAACCCAAAAGGAATTTAAGATAAAACATGTTACCTTCAATCTCCATGAATAACTGTTTTTTTACATCAAACTATTCTTTTAAACCTTCAAATAACAAGTCATTTTTTAGCATCTAACTACTCATTTAAATCTTCAAATAGTAACTCATTTTTGTCGTCTTATCAAATCTTAACAAGGAATAATATTCCAATATATCTTATTTTTTATACCTTAACAAGTAAATATAATTTTTATTGTGTTGGACGGAGGTTGGGTTGGGGGGAAAATGGGATGTTTATGTATCACAAACGTTTTATTTAGTAAACATGATTTTATATTTAAACAAAATTGTCCCAAACTACCATACAAGAAACATCCCGCGTGAGACACATGATGACTTATTTCCTTAATTTGCTTAATTTTGTACGGTTCTCGTGTTTCCCTACGCGTTTTAACTTTGACCACATTTCCTATACTAACTTGCCACGTTGATATTAGATTGTATAAGCCAAATATACAAAAACATTTTTGAAATAAATAGAAATAAAATACAGGAGTTTTTTAAGAATTAAGTATCGAAATGTTTTATTAAATTAAAGATATAATTATTGAATTGGTTTCTAATTTTTTTAAGTTTGTTAAATTTGGTTTTCGAAATTTTAAAATATTTAATTTGGTATCTTTATTTTTTAAAGTATATTGATTTAGTATTTTCTGTTATATTTCAATTCACGATGTTTGTATTATGGTGAGTTGTTATTATGCAACAAATAAAACAATTAATCTTAATATCATATTGAATACACTTTATCAAGGAAACATCAATAGAAAGACTAAAATGATGTTAATTACACCTAACAAACAAATCAACTCAATTAACAATTTTACTCACATTTCTATTGCATACCGATAGCTCACCAGTATACAAACAACATTAATTAGAATATAACGAGAGGTACTAAATTGAACCATTTTAAAAAAATAAGAATACCAAATTGAATCTTCTAAAAATTCGAGAACCAAATTGAACTTTCTAAAAAATTAATGACCAAATTGAACCAACTCAAAATATTAGAGACCAAATCAATAATCATCCCTAAAACAAATATATCTCTATATCTAATCACATTTATATTCATTTTTTATAAATTTAAAAAGTCTTATTCCAGAGTACTTTTATAAGCTATAATCAGTTATGTGTGAATTTGTGAAACGAAATTAATAATTTTATAAAAGATTATGATGTTTAAAAATTATGACTTTAACCTATTTTTTTATATTTCTGGAAATAATTATGAAAAAAATTCTTCTACAACCATATTCTATATATACACATTTTATATGAGTGTCTTTTAACTTATTCTTAAAACAAATGGTTTGCAAAAATAAGATCCCCAATACACGACTAGTTTTTCAATATTTAGCTTCACTATTTTGTTTCAAATCTGATTTTTATCATTCTTTTAGTTTTAAAAAATCAAATAACTTATTTTTCCTTTTTATATTTATGAACTAATTTTGTAATTAATTTTATTAAATACTTTTAATTCAACCCATTAGCTTTTAAATTTTCAATAACTTAAAATTTGCAACAACATATAAAGTCAAAGTAGCTCTCCTTTGCTGCCATGCCTGTTGTTGTTGTTATTGACTGGTAGCGGAAAGGTGAGAAGTAATAAATAATAGGTTCTAGAAAATGACATAGAAGCATGACATCATAGAATGTTGTCATGCATCAGTCAGAGTGACACGTGTTTGAGTAGTTTTTAAGATTCCTTGATGCGTCATTTTCACGCTGTCACATCTAATACATTACAGTGCTATGACACACAGCCAAAGTCACGTTGTACCTACTACTCTAACCATTTAATATCTACACAATCAATTAAGATTTCTCAAAGAAAAAAAAAACATAGCCAAACAAAAATATCATACAGCAAAACGAATTATTATGATGCTAATTTTTTAATTAAAGTTAAAATTTTATCTTCAAATTATATAATAAATTCAATAAAATATACTTTTAAAGGTAAAAGTAAATTACACAAAAACATCATTTATACCTAAAACAGAATGTAAATTTTATCTTAAACTATATGTGGTCTATTTTCATAATTCTTTTATAAACATTTTTAAGAATAAAAAGTAAAAAATTATGTTTCATAAATTTAAATTAGTTTTATAGTTCACCTATATAATTTATTTAAATTTTTATTTTAGCTTATATACAAACTAGTTTTTACGTTTTTTTTTAATTTTATAAACTTTTAAAAAGTATATAATCTAAATTAGTTTTATAGTTCACCTATATAATTTTACAGTTTAGGAATCGAAAAATAATTAACCTGCAATTTTGATTATTGTCTTTATCTCAAATTTTGATTCTATTAGATTTTTATACTTAAAAAGTGAATGAATGTGGTTTTTTCTTTTTGTCTAACAACGATTATTGTATTGTTTTTTGACATGACAAACGATAAATCAACATCTTCGAGTCAACATCTTAAAAGAAAAGTGTGATTTATTGTTTGTCACGCCCAAAAAAATAGTTAATATTATTGAACGATAAAAATTGTATTCATAATTTCTTAAATATAAGGACTTAACATGATCAAAGTTTGAGATACGAATGAAAATAGAAAATCATGTTAGATACAAAAAACATAGTCAACCATTTACAAACATACCTTCCTCCAATCACAATGACAAAGAAAAGAAAGACACTAGTTTGTTAGTAAATATTTAATGAAAAAACTATCTATAACACCATAAAATTTTACTATTATTCATATTCAAGACCGGTTCAAGGATAAAGCAAGTGAAACACTCGCTTTATGTCTCCAAAGAAAGAAGGCCTAAAAAAAATTTACTATCAATATTTTTTTATTAAATTAATTATAATCTTATATTTAAGAAAGAAGGTCTAAAAAAATAGTATTAATATATACCTCTATTAAATTATGTTTAAGAAAAAAAATGGTCTCAAAAATAATATTTTATTATTAATATAGCTCTATTAAATTAATTATAAGTTTATGTGCAAGAATAAAATTTAATTAAATTATTATGAGTGTTTGTTAATTTTTATTGATATTAAAAATGATATTTATCGAGTTAAAATCTTTTTTTAGTAAATTATTATTTTGTTTACAGAACAAACAATGATTAGTTGTATTTATTTTCTTATAATCAATCTTATTCTATTTTCTTCTTTTATCTCTTTATCAATTTTGTTGTTTCTCATTTCTTATATTCTAGAGTCCTATTTTAGGAATAGGGTTTTGACAAATTACATTTCTTTAATCTCATGTTGCTCGTGCGTACCAAACTTTTCTTCCTCATTTCTGGTTAGAATATTTTTTTTATTTCTATTTGTGTTGCTGTTGTTTTATTTTATTTGTTGGATTTGTATTAGAATTATAAATGTGTTTCTTTTGTCCAGAATTATTTTCAGTACTTTTAGATTTACAGGTTTCTCGATAGAGTTTTTTTTTTTTTTTTTTTTTGTTTTTTTTTTTTTTTTTTTTTTTTTTTTTTTTGCATATATCTTGACAAAGAACTGAATTTTTTCTACAAAACTATTAATTAGATTAAGGTTTATTATTTTTTTT
>Ga0209589_1012292_pt1 | contig 11684 bp, 8 predicted proteins | sample CowpeawhiteBW_FD_187525 | JGI IMG/M metagenome (GOLD analysis project Ga0209589, IMG submission 187525) | Root nodule microbial communities of legume samples collected from California USA - Cow pea white BW (SPAdes) (version 2) | ecosystem: Host-associated > Plants > Roots > Nodule | place: USA...
TATATATATATATATATATATATATATATATATATATATATATATATATATATATATATATATATATATATATATATATATATATATATATATATATATGTGTGTGTGTGTGAGAGAGAGAGAGATTGATGAGTATGTTTTTGGTAGTGCTTGCGAAGCCATGTTGAATATATAAATCTAATTAGGTTAGCTCCAATGTATGATGTTATAAGTGTGTAAAAAAGGTCACTATCGATGATATCACTATGACCGAGTGTTGCATGATCATGATGGGTTTTGGACAAGTATGGGAACATGATAATCATACTTTAAAAGTAATGGAATTGTAGGGGCATGTAGAATAAGTATATAACTTTGATTGGGTCTTATGTGGTGTATGTCAATTGTATGCATGCAAAAGGTTGTGAAAATGAGAAAGGGAAAATAACGTGTGTGTTGGATTGGCCTGTGATATTTTTAAGGAGCATGAGTGTGTATACTATTTAAAATGGTTACATGAATATGAGTGATGGTTGGTGAAATACATGTTTAATATGTGATATTTGTGTACAAGCATGTTAAAGCTATCTAAGTTAATACTGTGCATTTAAGTCATGTGATTTCTGGAACCATATAGATTCTTGATTGTGGACATACATAATTGTAAGATTAGGATTGAATGTAACCTGTTTTGGGGTGCTAAACCAGCAACGGGTCGTTACTGGTATAGCGTTTGGCAGCACAATGGTGGTCATCAGGCGATAGGAGCACCAAGGAAGTCCTTGGAGCGCGTGACGCTTGGCGGTGAGGAGTGAATCGTCAAGCGATAGCCACGAAGATGGTGTTCGTTGGCATTTCGCCTGACAGCGCTTAGGCAACACCAAGCGATAATGCATAGGGATGTGTGTTCGTTTGGTTTGTGATGTTGTACTTGAACCAGGAGATGCTTATCAGTGTCATGAGCGGGTAAGTTCATGACTGGTGATGAACACATGATTAATATGAGCGAGAAGGTTCATATTAATTATGCTCTCGTGTGAGGATATGAGCGGGGAGGTTGTATGTTCCGTGCTCACACTTGAGGGTTGCTGCAAGCGGGAAAGTTCATAGTTGGATGGATCACGTGTGTTGGACTACGGGCAGGGAGATCCGAAGAGTTGGACTACGAGCGAGGAGGTTTGTAGAGGTTGGACCACAAGCGGGCAAGTTCGTGGAAGCATGATATATATCATGAGTTCATGGTCAAGTAATTATGATGTGTTCCTGTGTTAGTAGGTTTCATTTGTATAATGAGGTGATAATGCAGGGTCATGGCTTATATGCTTTGGATGTGCGTGGTCTACGAGGCTTTAGGTGATATCTTAAGGATGGACTTTGCTATAGCATTCCTTGAGTTGTGGCTCAGAATGGTATCCCTTGAGTTGTGGCTCAGGATATGGGGTAAACACGTGGCATTCCTTGAGTTGTGGCTAAAACTGGCATCCCTTGAGTTGTGGCTCGGAATGGCGGATGGACATTAGCATTCCTTGAGTTGTGGCTCAGATCGGCGAGTGTTGCCAGTGTGAGTGTGCGAGTCGTGGCTCGTACAGATGGGTCCAAGAAGATTGCCCTCTTCGACGTTAGCCAGTGAGTTTGGTAGTCTTTGGACAAATACAAACTATGGTTCGTATTGGGAACTCCACATGGCGTTACAGAGTGTGGTCCGTAGCAGGTTTCCCATACGTGTTCTATAAGTTGTGGCTTGAAGGTGGAGGCAGCAAAGGGTATCTTAAGGTTATCATCTAAAGACGTAGAACATGGATAACATGGTGGCGATGGTGTGGTATGGAATCAAAGGATATAATTCCTTTGATGAGTGTATGCATGTATATTTGAATTGTATATATAATTTGATACTATTAGCTCACTATATCTGTTTGTGTTTGGTGATGATCGTGTAATGCGTTATACGGGAGCATATGATGTTGCAGGTGGTGCTGGTGATGCATAAAGTCGGAGCAGGGATGCTTGGGGATTTGATTTTATTGTTTACTTTAATTACTTTGTAACTCAGGTTTTATTTTCCCAGTTTTGGAAATGTAAACACTTGAAGTTTAAATTATATTTGTTATGAATGACGATTAAAAAGGGTTTTAATTACTCGCGTTTTGGGAAAGACATTTAATTAAATATGACTTTATTATTACTTTTATTTTATATTATTTAAAAATTAGTAATATTCGACCAGCATGTTACACTTCCAAACCAAAGCGAAGAAGAACAACGGAAGAAAAAGCTTCTCTCTTTTGTGGTTGGTCACTACAACGTTCAATACAAAGACGTGTCAGGTTAAATGTAACGTCCCATTTAATTATTAAGCGAAATTAAAAGAAACGTCACTCAAAATAGTAATGTAGTGTAGTCCTGCAACCCCTACAAACTGGGCACACCACGATGCCAATGGAAACCAGATAAAAGTCTAACAAAAAGAGAGTAGAATCGTAAGGCATAGAACAATACATAGGTTGTAGCCCTAAAGAAGACCCATGAAGAAAAGAAACATAAAGTCCAGCCCAGATGGCTAAGCAGCGGAATCGCCATTTCCTTGCTGACCGCAGGAACCTCGCCCATCTGCTCCCATCAATTAAATTGAAGATCATCGCAAGAAAGAATAGCCACATACAAGACAACCATACAACAAACAGGGTAAGCTAGAGCCAACAACATTTTATCATACAGTCGAATATATTTTCACCATTCAATATCCATACAACAATCAAGCATATTATGAATCTCAATCAATACACTACGACTCGACTCATCCGGATACGTATAATCTGGTCGGATTCAGCGGTTGCTTACACTTGTAGTGGATACCTCTGCTCACCCTCGAGTTGCTCACCCCCGAGCTATGTGTCACAAGTGTTACAATGAATCCATTTTCCCTCACCACAAAGTTAGCCCTTAATGAATTTCAGGCCTCATGCTACTCTCACCACAAGAGTCAGTCCGCTCTAGATGAGACTAACTGACCCCTTAGAGCGTCAGGATACAACCTTACCTTGAATCCTTACCTAGTTATACAGCCGGGGCACCACCATAGACACCCACTAGCAAGGACCATGGAATTACGTCCCGACCACTGAAGCGCAACCCCGGAAGTCTCACCAAGAGGCTCCCGGGAATTACACACTGACACGGACCCAACAATCATAAACCCACAATAAGAGAATACCAATCATGCTTACAAATTCCATGTCAACCTTTAAAAATATAATACCTCATTCGTACCACATGTTGAATCCATATCACTGATCATTACCACCCCATGAGTATAGGGCCTCATCTCATATCATTACCATGTCTCGTAAATTCCAACTCACTCATTAATTTCACATGCCAAGTTCTCACGATATCCATCATACATTTCATGAATTTTGTCACACATACATGGCAGTCTATTATATATATATATATATATATATATATATATATATATATATATATATATATATATATATATATATATATATATATATGTATATGTATATCTCAACCTAGCAAGCATACCCAAACCATTACCAATCATACAAGGGCAACCAAGCAACCAAACCACATACTGTCTCGTCCAGCCCCTCGCTCAGGCTGAAAGGTTTTGCTTAGGCGAGTCTCCCCCTTCGCCTAGGCGAGGGCTCAAAACAGGAACAGGAAACAACGCGGGATCTCGCTTAGGCGAGACCCCTCTCGCCTGGGCGAGTTGTTTGCTCGCTCAAAATAATGAGTTGGCTGCCTGGGCGACCTTTGGCGAAAAAGGCTTGGACGAGCCTCCACCAGACTCGCTTAGGCGAGTCCGACTCGCCTGGGCGAGATTATCAGTTCTCGCCATGGTCTCACCTGCAACAGATGTATCATGCAACCCAGCCAATCACACAAAGCATCTCACGTACCAAGAACAATGATTATTCCATACAAACAATTCGCAAGCTCAAGAACAAGCATAAAAACACAACTTAGACTCGGACCCTAACTTCCCGTACCTGGAAAAAGCTTAGTAGAGATCCTGGCGGCACGACCACGGGCACAACAGCTCTAAGGACGAATTATGGGGCTGAAAACAGAGTGGGACAGAACCAGGAGATGGAGTTAGCAGAGGCTCTTAACTGAAATTACGATAAGGTGAAGAGGGACCAATACAAACAAGAAGGAATACTTACATGGAGTAGCAATCTCTCTTAGCTCAACGTGACAGTGAACAAACCCTAGCAGAGGGGTTGACGGCTGCAGACCTAGGTTCTGTGAAAATGAGTGAAAAGTGAGGCTTAGGGCAACGAATGATGGTTTTATCTACTGTGCCAATCCTTAGGCCCACTTACAAGGACAGCCCCTTAAAATATAGGGCAGGGAGAAATGGAAATATTTTTAATGGGCCTTACATTAAAAAGGAAGAAAAGAGGAATAAAACAAGAAGGAACCAACACAAACCTAAACGTGGGTGCTTCCAAACCAAATAGAAGAAGAAAAGGGAAAGAAAAATCTTCTCTCTTTTGCAACGAAGGAGGAAGAGAACGAGTTTTGCAGAAGTAGGAGGCAACAATGACTTTCGGGAATAAGTAAAAATTTAAGAAAATAACCTTACTCACGGAGGTTTACGTTACAGTTCCTTCAAATAAATTGTACCCTAAAGTCAGACAGTCTCAGTATAGGCTACGGTTCCTTTAATGAATCGTTGCTTATATTTTGACATTAATTTAAAAAATGTCATCACGTCAGAATAAGTTACGATTCTTTTAATGAATCGGTATCTATTCTTTAATAGTAATTTTAAAACTATAACTGCGTCAAAATAGGTTATACAGTTCTTTCATGGAACTATAGTCTATTTTTGGGCAATAATTTAAAAAATGTACCATGTCATAATAGGTTACGTTGTAACCTGTTTTTTGACAATACTTTAAAAATGTCACTGTGACAAAATAGGCTTTGATTCCTTCATTAAATTGTAGTCTATACTTTGACATTAATTTCAAGGACATTAATTTCAAAAATATCACTGCCTAAACATAGGATATGTTTTTATTATAAATGTAATCTATCTACGTAGTTAATTTATATATTTGTATTAATGTTTTTTAAATAATAAGAATGATTTAGAGTTGTTGGTTTAAAATAGTATTCATCTTGTTGCAAACACTAATTTAGAGATGAAGAAATTAGTTATTAAGTTGGAATCTTTAAAATTATTAAAATTCACTAATTAACTTGGAATGAAATATAGAATTTAGGTGATGGAGATAGTATATTTATAAGTGGAAGATTACGTAATTATTAAATGGATGAAACTCAATTCTCATTATTGTTTATCATTTTACTCTTTGGTGTTTATTCTTTTAACTATATATTTTTACTAAAATTAGAACAATGGAATTTTATATAAATGCATTTCATTTCTTTAGGAATTTCGATTAGGTAGCTATACAAAAGGAAAAAGTTAACCCTTTTTCAATCTAGAATACTATTAATGTTTTTGTTAAATATGTTTTTTATCCCTCAAGTTTCAGTAAAATTTGGAATTAGTTCCCCTTTAAAATTTTTGACCAATTTAGTCCTTCATCTTTAAAAATTGCGTGAATTTAGTCATTTTAACCAAATTTTATTAAGTTTATCTAGCGTTTCAAGCGTATTTCATGATAGTATTTAAATTGTTTACACCGTTTGACACATTTTCGCTTTAATGTTAAATCAAATATTATCATAAAATGTGTTTAAAATGTCAAATAAACTTAACAAAATTTGGTAAGAAGGACTAAATTCATACATTTCTAAAGATTAAGGACTAAATTGGTATAAAGTTTCAAAGAGGGACTAATTCCAAAATACACTAAATTTAAGGGACCAAAAACATATTTAACCCTAATGTTTTCTTATTATTTCATCTATCCAAAAATTTGAAATTTATTCTTGAAATTTTCACTTTCAAGTCCAATGTCATCTCTATGAATATCTTTTATAACTAACATATTTTGAATTGTCTTTCGAAAGAACATTCTATAATGTGCATATGTAAGGACATCTTTACTTTAACATGAGAAGAGATAAATAGTATAGTATTTGCATTTTAAAGTGTATAATTTAATTTTAGTAGCTTTCAATATAAAAATTTATATTAGTGTAAGTTACAAGTATAGTTTACACAATTGTTAAATGTGAGGTTTTATTGCATAAGTATATCATATTTAGTTAAGCAATGGACTTGCTTTCAAGCAAGTTTCAATTAATTAAATCTTGAAACTTTACACAGAGAAAAAATTTAGTTGGAAAGTGCGAAGAGAAACAGAGTGCTACCATATATCTCAAAGGAGATTAAAATATTATTGGTGACCTCACATTTAATCATACGAATACAAAAAGATCATAAAAACTGAAAATAATATTGAATGTACGCAGTATTAGAAATCTTAAAAAACTGCTAACAAATGAACACAATCCACTGAAAATCTCAAGTCTAAAAAGTACCTTTATCATTTTATTGTTTCTTCATGAATTAATTTAATTTCAAATTTTTGATATAAATTGGATTTATAAATTATATTTTGATTATTATTTTTAAAACTTTTATTTAATTATTTATTAACTTAAAATGACATGAAATGGTTCTATGGTGTAGTGGTTAGCACTCTGGACTTTGAATCCAGCGACCTGGGTTCGACTCCCGGTAGGACCTTTTTCTTTTTTTATACAATATGTATAAATTTCTATTTTTGATTATCAAGAAATATTTGACATAATTAAAAGAGTTAAATTTTGTCAAAAAGCAAATCAAATTTTGGTTTGGATCAATTTTCCAAAATTTATTTCAAATAATTCTTTTTTTTTAAATGTAAATCATCGTAATTTGTTAAAAGATAATAAAATCTTTGATAACTTTCTTCCATTGTTTTTATTTTGTGGTTGGTAAAGCTTATGTTTTTCTCATATTTGTTTTTGCAGATGAGTGTTAAACTTTATTTGTTGAAAAACATTCTTTCCTACGCACACTAAATTATATTTATAATCTCACCCTCCCTTCTCACCAAACAACGCATAAAAGCTTTCTATTAAGGTTATTTTGGGATGCTTATGGCAAACAATCTTTTTTTTATCATTTTTTTTTCATTTACATATAGTCATTTTTGTACTGAAAGAAAAATATGTTTATTATGTTTATAGTTGAAATTCAAGTTAAAAAATTCTATTATATATTCACTTTGTTGACTTATGTTAATATTCATAATACAACTCATTTTATTTAACTTTAGTTATAATAAACACAGGTTTTAAATTTTACATAAAAACCTTTTTTTAATATTAAAATTTAAAATAAAAGCTTTAAATAAAGTAGAAGTTTTTTTCTATTTTTATTTTTTAATTTTAAAATTCTTTTATGTTAATGTTGTCAAGTAAAAGAACTAAATTTTGTTTCTGAACACAAATATATTATTACGTAATTATATTTAATTTTTTAAATAGCTACATTCTTATTAATTTTTTTAAGTATTTTAATTTATTTTTTTTAAAGATGCATATGCTTTTTTTATTTGAACAAATTATTTTATTTAAATGATTCCATCTAATGAGTGATAATTAAATTTTTATTTATGTTCTTAAAACTAATTTGAATTGCTTCAAACATTGAAGGTAAGTTAACAAACACTAAAAATAATGCAATAACTAATTGTATTCATAAAACTAAAATAGGTAATAAGTAAAAGAAATTAATATAATAAAAAAATAATTAAAATATAAAGAATGATAATGAAACAAAATTAAATAACTTACAAGCTAACTAAAATAACTTATAAGCTATAAGCTCAAAGAAAGTGATAATGAAGTATATTTACAATTATTAAAAAAAAAATGAAAGGAATTAGTTAGAAGCAAATACTTATGTAAATTAGTTAGAAGCAAATAATTTATGTAAACAGAAATAATTATAAGTTATTTCAAAATAAATTAAATATAAAAAGCTATAATCATCAAAAACCCTGTCGTATTCTACCCTCAAGTACAAGTACATGTTTGTTTATTTTATAAGCAATTTCCATAACCTGCAAGTACCGTTAAAACATAAAAGCACTGTCAAACATAATAGTCAAATGTATAAATGTATAATATGACATACATGTACACTATACCAGTTCAACTGTAGTAGTGAACTGTATCATTTTGTAAAATAAAATAAAAAATAAAAAAAACAAGGTTCTACACATAACAACAGCTCATCAAACAAGCAATCGTATCTTTTTCCATGGCATATGACTCTTTTTCTCAAACTAATATTTAATTCAATATCATAGCCTGTTTGAAACTCATTATTATTTTCCAAAAAACTGAGATGTAAAATTAATTTTAAAAATTGACATTAAAAATTCGAATCTTTTTTTTTTTTAATTTCTCCATAAATAATACTTAATGAAAAAAAAAATTATTTTCTTAACTTAAGTTTCCACAAATTTAAGAACACCATGAAATAAGATGTGCTATACAGTTCCCATAAAACAATACATCCAGATTTAAAAAGTCCAGGTCTTTCCATAAACTTAAAAAGCTTACTAAGAACAAGCCAGGTATGGCGTCCAAAATGTCTTAAAACAAACCAAAGTTTTAAAAGAGAAGTTGAAGATGTACATGATGCAGGCATATCTACAAGAAGACACTTCTCAGAGCCCTAGAAAGGCACTTCCTCGAAGTGAAGGTTGAAGATGATGAAAGCAGGAGCTTAATGAGCTGGGTGAGGGAAATGGGTGAATGCACGGTGTGCATGGACAGCACAGGCACAATGCACAGAGGTCAAGTTGAGGCAGCCACTCATGATGAGTGAGTGCCTCCCTGAGCATGTGTGGAGAGATGGGAATGAGTCACAAACCGCTTGAACCGCAGATGGAGTGAGTGCAGTGCATTGGCTGATGTTCAAAGTCCTTAACCCATCTTCATCATTTCCTCCTTTCACTGATATCCTGTTATTCACCTTGCTGTGTGCCAAAGAATACATTGCTCTGTCTGTTATGTTCTTGCAGTAGTACAGTCCAAGAGACCTCAGATGGGGGCATCTGTTAGCCAAAGCAATCACACTATCATCTGCAATATTCAACCTTAATGTTAGAACTGTTAAAGCCAAATCAGGAGAAACACAAGGACCAACACAATGTGGATTTCAAATCACTAAAGCCTGGAATAATATACCTGTTATACGGACACAGCCACACAAGTCAACTATCCTAAGATCAGGGCACCCATATGCTAAAGTGGTCACTCCAACATCACCAACGTTATCGCACCATCCAAGGTTCAAAGATTGTAACTGATTGCAGTACTGTCCAATAGCCTGCATATCATTGACTCGATGGGTTATAATTGAAAGTTTCAAAGCAATCTTTTGATTCTTATACGATTATGAAACCAACTAGTCTACCACAATTATTCTTACCTGCAATGCAGTATCAGATGCAGCTCTAACACATCCACAGAGATTTAGAACTTTCAGTTTTCTGCAGAAACTGGCAAGGTAAGCCAGAGCACTGTCACTAAATGCTGAACACCCACTGATGTTGAGTTTTGTGAGTTCGCGACAACCTAATGCTATAGCATAAAGTGAACGATCAGTTAGCTTGAAGCTTTTGCTGAGGTCCAGAATCTGCAATTCATGACAGCACTCTGCAATAGTCTCAACAGCTTTATCCTCTAGTTGAGGCTTGTCTTGACGAAGGATTAGAGTTTGCAGTTTTGTAAATTTAGGAACGAGGGATAGGACCAAGCTATTCATGTTCTTGCTACACCTGAAGAGAGACGAATTACATGTTGTTATTACTACATTCCATGAACTCCACCATAACTACAAGCACTTCAACTAACAGTTTCTTTCCCAACACAAACCATAACTACAAACACTCCGTACCACTGAATCAAATCAAATACATTAACTGTGAGGCGTTCACTAGAAATCCCTTTGTAGCAAATCATTTAAGAAAATTAATGAACTGAGCACAAAAGCGGAAAAACATACAATAATAACTTGGTCAAGATCATCAGGAATTATACTTGCAATTATTGGCCATACCATCGCTATCCATTATAGAAAAGAGCACTTACATATTTATATAACATTTTAAGAAATAGATTGTAGTCAGCTAACAAATAAGTGTAATACCAAATTGACTGAAAAGTAAAACTGGTGAACCATGAGTTGCAAAAGGAACATTAAAAAACCCAAAGGTTTTCAAGTTAAAAAATCGATAGATAAATATAAATATAACATATTAGGCTAAAGAAAAAGAGGGGGCGAGGCTTACTACGTTATCACAAAAAGAAAATACACACACAACTTGCTGTATCTTCTAATTTATGCAGGCAATAAAGAGATAGATTTTTAGAGAGCCTAAAATTTCAGACACGAGAACACCTTGGCAAAGAAAAAATTAAGATTTGCAACACAACCCCACAAGACAGTCACACGACACCTCTTAAATCGATTAGAAATTTACCTGACCGCATACGTGTCAGGTCACATTCTCATCAGAATATCCCAGCTCAATCTTAAAGTATTGAAAACTCTCCATCAAACTAAGGGATTCTACAATCCCCAAACCAAGGAAACAACAATTCAAACAGCTCAGCCCCATGCCAAGCAAAAAGGAACAAAAAAATCATGACAAAAGCAATAGAAAAAAAAGAAGACAGTACCAGTTTCACAATCACATCATAACAAAATTAACTAAACCCAGCAATCAAAAGTAACCAAAAACACTTCACCATAACAAAATCCCCGATTGGAGAGAAACAGAAGGCCAGCAGGTACAGATACATAGCGTCAAGAGAAAGAACAATATACCATGATAGTGATAAACGAGCAAGGCCAAAGTAGATAGCATCTCTCCAACCACGACAAACTCCAGAAGCGGTGATCACTGTCTGATCATCCACAAGGGACAAAATTTGCATCAAAAGTTCAACAGGAATATCCTTCCACTCGGTAATCACCCCAACCTTCAAGTTCACCCCTTTCTCACTGTTCCCACTCCCAGCCACCATCATAAGTCTCTCAAAGCACAAGTTCAAGTCCTCAGCCCTCAGATTATCCTTGCCAACCATTTCAGTTGCAGCACAACAAAAAGCTTCAACTTTCACAGCTGTAACAAAAGGGGGAGGAAAACAAAGGATAAGGCATAGAGAATCCCTAGATTTAAAGTATCGAAAACACAGCCTTAAGAAAAACAATAATCACCACAAACCAAGAAAAATCCATGCGCACAAAACAACAGAAAGATAAAAACAATTGTAAAAAAAAATAAAAAAATAATTAAAGAGCATAATCCTATTTCAGGGATTCAGCACATTACATAAATACCCGCCACTTATTTCTCAATTACATGATTAAGACTTGGCTGAAAGTTTCAAACTTGACTCTCGAGACTCATCAGAAAGATCAATTCAGAAGAATGATGACTCAAAAAGGTCCTCTCTAAAATCAGATTAAGCGCACTTAAAATTGAGACAGAGAAATAAAATCACCAAAGGGGAAGGGAGAAAGAAACAATCAGAAATGAAACTGGGAAAATTAAAATAAAAAAAGGTTTCTTCTAATCAGAGACATGAAAACCGAAAACAAATAGTTCTACATGACTATGAATGCGATCAGAGGAGCAAAGCCAATACCTTTGCCCCTTTTGTCGCCTTTTTTTTTTTTTTTTTTT
>Ga0209589_1012295_pt1 | contig 11680 bp, 6 predicted proteins | sample CowpeawhiteBW_FD_187525 | JGI IMG/M metagenome (GOLD analysis project Ga0209589, IMG submission 187525) | Root nodule microbial communities of legume samples collected from California USA - Cow pea white BW (SPAdes) (version 2) | ecosystem: Host-associated > Plants > Roots > Nodule | place: USA...
TGAAAAAGTTAAATCCTAAATCAATGCTGACAAGATTTTTATGAACCTCAAAATGATTGGGTGATAACACACCAGCCAAATGATTATGATAGAGGGATAAATATGTAAGATTTTTGGACATATTAAAAGAAGGGAGTGAACCTATGAAGTTATTGTAAGACAAATCTAGATAAACAAGTTGGCTGAGTTCAGAGATTGAACTTGGAAGTGTTCCATTAAATTGGCAGCTAGATAAATCAATTCTAGACAACAGCTTCAGATTAGAAATCTCACCTGGAAGCATTCCTGAGAAATTTGTATTGCTAAGATTCATGTCGTAAAGAGAACCATGTGATCGGAAGTTTGGTAAAGAACCCCTAAGACCCTTATTGTCAGATATGTCAAGGATTCGCAATGCTGGAATTTGGAAGATATCTTTTGGAAATGAGCCATTCAAACCACAACTTCTGAGCTGCAATTGGACTAACTTAGACAATTTTGCAAAGGATTCTGGCACTGTGCTTGACATATTATTGTGGCTCAAATTTAGAACAGTGAGTGACTGAAGCTTAGCAAATGAAGAATCAACAGGTCCAGAGAGATTGCATGATGACATGCTTAAAACACGTAGCTTGGGCAATGAAGATAAAGCATGGCACCATTGCTGACCTTTGGCAGATATTGCTACACCATCAAGATACAATTCTGTGATATTTGTGAGGTTTGGTAGTAAAAGCATTTGTAGATTTGGCTTCTCAAGTATTAGCCTGTGGCTTGAGGAAAACGAGGAAGACAAATCAAGAGTAACTAACCTTCTGAGTTGAGAAATCTCATGCGGAATCTGCCCCTCAAATCCAGCATTAGACAAGTTCAAATACCTCAAATCACTTAACTTGTACAGTTCTGAAGGAATCACTGAACTTAAGTTATTAAAAGCCAAATTCAAGCTTTGTAGATATTGAAGGTTGAAAAGAATGCTTGAATTAACAAGTCCTTCTGAGATAGACTCCTCACTGAGATCAAGGGCTATAACACGACCCTCGTTGCAGGTCACTCCAGGCCATTGACAGCAATCTTCACTTTGGTTCCAAAGAATAAGTTTTTTTGATACTGCAGGGTTAAATATCAGGTTATTCTTTAAATGGAGAAGCATGGAACACTGATGGCCAAGAAAATAACCATATGCTGGAAAAATGTTGGCACTATAGTTTAATAAGTAGAATGGTATCAAGAAAAGCCACAAGAGAGTGTCTGTCCTCATTGTAAGCTTTGAGAAGGTGGCCTGTGTTTGTAAAAATTATGGTAAAGACATATTCTCATTCAAAACATATCACTATCGATTTATAGACTACACGTATAATTATTGATCATGTTCCAATCTCCTAAGTCTAACATAAATTTGAAAGCACAAGAACCACTACTATCAAAGTATTGTGAGTAGGTTTCCATTTTCCTAATTCATGTACTTCACATTAGTTATATTATTATGCTAAAAAAATATTTTAAATTTATCTCTGCTCAGCATAGTTTTATTTTCTTTCCTTTCAAATATCTTCGTTTATTTCATAAAAAAGTTTAATAAAAGGTTGCAATAAATTTTAAGTTTAAGTTTCAGATTTTATTAATAATTAGTTTTTTAAAGGATATGTGAATTTGTTTTATTACCTAGTTATCTAGGGGTAGGTGAATCGAAGGTCGGAAGTGTTGAATTGTTCAAACAATGTTGATATGAGATGATCGAGTGCCATTTTGAATTATTCCTCCCTTAAAAGTCATCATGCTGGTCCAAATGGAAGTCTTTTTCGCACATTTATATATTGACAATGGTTCCACAAGAAGAAATTTAAAAAATTGATATTTTTCATATCGAAGTTGTGTATTTTTTTAGAATTTTATTATTTTAAAATTTTGAAAAAAATTATTGTTAAATATTTGTTTGACAGAGTATAATTAAGATTAAAATTTTAAGTAAATTTAAATAAAACATTGGCAGTCAAAGCTGAAAAAAAAATATTTTTTACCTCCCATTATATTTATTGCAATAAACAAACAATATTTATTTTATATCTTACAATGTGAAGAGATGGCAAATATATGTGATAGAGCACCGAGAAACTTGTAGAGTTTACTTTGCTTAAACGTAAGATATATTTTTTTCAAAATTACTTCAAGCACTGGTCTTTGGTTTTGTTTAGAAATTTTAGGTCATCATTATATATTCGTTGAAAAAACAAAAGCATCTCTAAATTTTTTAATCAAATAGTCGGACTTGGTCAACAGTCTCTTTTCCACAATTGCGGAAGAACATAGAATTTTTGTAGTAAGTGGAAGTAGCAAACAGATTTTGAAGACCACAAAGTGGAAAGTATTGTTTAGGAAGTCCAGATAATCACATTTAAATTTCTATATACATGTCCTCCTATTCTCCATGTCTTTTGTAATAATTATTGTAATATTATATAACAATAAATAGTTTAATTATTATTTTGGTCCCCTAATTTGTTGGTTTGGTTCATTTTGGTCCTCTTATTTTTTGGTTCAATTTGGTCCTCTAATTCTTTAATAAAATTCAATTTGATTCATGCCGTTAAGTGGAGGTTAACACAATTTTCATACATGCCACGTGTCATTTTTGTGGAATTTTTATTATTTTTTTAATTTTTTTATTATTAAAAAAATTAAATTGCCACGTGTCACGTCATGGTTGTGCCACGTGTCAACTTGATAATTTTTTTATTTTAATTTTTTAATTATAAAAAAGTGACAAGTGGTAGGTCACGATTTTTTTCAATTTAATCTCTCTATTTACCATTTTGATTCAATTTAGTCACCCAATTTTTAAAAATAATTCAATTTTGTCCTATCTAATTTGAGACCAAATTAGTAATTAAGCTTAATTACAACTTATATACACATGTTTATTAATTTTTTTACATGTGTACAAAATTTCAAGTGTAAAAAATTACAAGTGAAAAATGTAAGAAATGAAATAATATGAGTATTTAGGGAGTGATTTAATGTATAAATTGTAAAAAATTATTTTAACATGAATATATAAATTATAATTAAGCTTAATTATTAATTTGGTCTTAAATGGAGAGGACAAAATTGAATCATTTTAAAGAATTGGACAAACTAAATTGAATCAAAATTTCAAATAAAGGGACTAAATTCAAAACAACCAATATTAGTTTGACACGTGGCACAATCCTGACCTAACTCGTGGCACAATCTTGACTACCACGTGGCAGTATTTATTTTTAAATAAAAAAACTTAAATTGACACGTGTCACAACCATGACACGTGACTGTTTAATTTTTTTAAAATTAAAAAAAATAAAATTAAAATTAAAAAAAATTAAAAAAATTGAAAATTCCACACAATGACACGTGACATGTACGGAGACGGTGTTAATGTCAACTTAACGGCAATAACCGAATTAAACATTTTTAAAGAATTAAAGGAACAAATTGAAGCAAAAAATAATAAAGAAACCAAAATGAATCAAACCAACAAATTGGAGGACAAAAATGTTGATTAAGCCTAATAAATAACAATGCATATTAGCTTAAAAGTGTATTAATTATATGTAAGTAATGTGCCGTTCGTTGCACCGCACCCTACATTTCTTTTATTTTCTTTCTCTTAAAATTCTCTCTCTTGTCCTTTTAACAACATTCTTCCTCCACACCAATATACTTTAAAATCTTATCCAACATCTTTCGTTTTCGCAACAGATAATAACCAAAGAAACATTTGTATATGATCAAAATTCCAAATAGAGTAAGTTTTTATTTATTTAATAAAATTTTTATTTATTCAATAAAATTTTTCTTTTCTTATTTTACATATGATTTTATCAATTAGTAAGGTCATTTGACAATAGTAATTCTCTCAACTTGTTTTTCTTACGTACTGAAATTTTGTCATGTTTGATATCATGTTTCGGCTGGAACATTCTTTAGGATGAGGAGTTACATGTAAGAAAATTTACTTAATTCCTATAAATCGTATTATCAACTAAATGATTGTTGAATATATGTGTGTGGTCGAATAATTATATGGACACTACAAAAAAAATTATATATTATTTATGAAAATTTATCTATGAACTATTTTTCATAAATAATTTAATTTTATTCACGAAAATTTATCGTAGATAAAATTAAAGTTTGTAGGTAAAAAAATAAATAAACTACTTACGAAAATTTTATAGATAAATGTGGTAGGTTTTAGTGGAAATTCTTCATACGATACTTTACTTTCAAAATTTGGTGTAGAAAAAAGAATTATAAAACATAATATAAAAAATAATTTAAAAGAAGTTACCTATGAAGAAAGATTCGTATGTAAGAATTATTAGATTTTTTTTATTAAAAATATAATATAATTTGTATGTGTTGCTAACTTATTGTGACTTGGTAATGTATCTTTTCATATATATTTTCTTAATATATATTTTCTTTGAATAACTTATCCTTGTACGTGTTGTTGTGCATTGTTTAATTTTGCATAGCATTATTGTGAATTCAGTAATGTCCTTATGTGAAGTTCAAAAATAAGGCCACAACCTAAGTGAAGTTACTCCAGAGGAGGAAAACTGGAATATCATTGTTAGAGTCATACGTTCATGGTTTATTCTAGATTTCAGTAAACAAAAGTGTCATTTCTTCGTAGAGTTAATTATTCAAGAGAAACAACTAATATTTTCTTTAATTTTTTGTAACATGTTTATTCAAGACATCTTTATATTCAAAAACATGTCTTGTGTATTGAGTTTTTGTAGGGAGGTAAAATACATGCATCCATTCAACATAGTCTAATTTAAAAATTTCAGAATTAAATATTTGAATGACATGTTTATGGAATCCAAAATTTTAGTGTAGCTCCAAATAGTGGAATATATCGAACCACACACCATTGTTATAATAAATTTCCAGCTAGTACAAAAGTTGCTTTGTTTGATACTAAGTTCGTTCCAAATATCAAACCACAGTACATAACTTTGCATGTATCGACTTTCATTAGATTTGACATTGATTATTTAGTAGATAAGTTAATATGTATAGTTTTCTATTATCTATTATTATTATCTTTTATTTATTTCCTTTACTTATTATTTTGTTCTCATCATTTCTTTGTATTATTATGTAGATATTTTGGGAGTACTAGTAGGGCTGGAACTAAAAGAGAATTTGCAAGTAGATGAAAAAAAGACAAAATTGAATGTGATTGCCAAAGGAGCAGATGGGCAATATAGTGTTCAAATTTAGAAGATAGATTTTTTGTTCTTGTATTTCACATAAAATTTGACATAACATTCATCTAAATTGTAGGGTTCAAATTGAATGTACTTTGTTTGGCATTTATATGGAAGAACTGAATGACTTTCTTTCATTTGGAGAAGTACAAAATGCTATAATAAGTATAGATTTTCTAAAGTTAGAACTTTTCAAGGTATATTGTTATCATTCACGATATACATTTTTTTTATATTACTATGAATGTTGTTTTGAGATACACTACTCTTCCAATTTAGATAAGGTTCAAGTTCAGAATCGAAAGTATTACAATAGGTTTCAGTACAATGTTGATTTTAAAGAGGCATCTGAACTAAAATTAAGGTATGTAAGACCCAGAAAAATTAAATAAATAAATAAATATTTATTTAATATAAATGATTTTAGTTTTAAATTATGATTTGGCACTATTAATAAAGATTTAAATTTTCCACATTTTGGAAAATATGATTTATTAATAGTCGAGTTATTATTATTTATAATTTTTATTTTATTTAAATTAGTAATATCCACCTAGGATGTTACATTTGGTATTAGAGCAATGATTTTCAAAAGATTTTTTGGCCTTGGGAAGTGAGCTCGTCGTGTTTCGCAAAGTATTTCGGTTGCGAAACTTTATAGGTTTGATTAGATTGTTGAGTCTCTTTGAATAAGTCTCATGTGTTGTGTTGACTATTACTACGTGTTTTTAGGTGCGAGTTAGTAGTCTCGACATCTGTAAGACCCGCAGAATTTAATTAATTAAATAATTAATTAATTAATAAATGCGGGAGAGTAGCGTATTTATAACATTAATTTCTGTTATATATGATGTAGAAAAGTACTAGCTCAAGTGGTTGAGAGTACTTTGATTGTGTGGAAGGACTTGGGTTCGAGTCCTATGTATGCCAATTGTATGCATTTTTGTTATTATTGTTTTAGTAGTCTGTTAGACCACATTTATGTATGAGATAATGCTTGAATTGGGTGTGTTAGCAAGAAATATAAGTTGGCTTAGTGGTTTAGCTTTGACTTGGTGTTGGGAAGGTCATGGGTTCAAATCTTGAGGGCACACCTTTAGTTCTCGTTTTGCGAAAATTGGTATGGCGAGAATATGAAAAGGGGAAGAGAGTTCTAGCAGGGCTAGGAAGGCTGAAACCTAATTTTTCGTTTGGAGAAGCTATTTTCTGAAGGGTCTACAAGGGTGCGAATTTTGAGGGTGTTGGGCTGCCTAGTGACCAAGAAGGGATTTTCAACGTTTTGCAATTGTCTAAGCCAAGGAGAATTTCAGGTTAGGGGAGCTGAACCTAAATTTTCGTTTTAACCTTGTATGCTTATGATTCTGATATGTTTTGTACCCTGAATTTCGTGTTGCACATGAGGGAATTTGGGGTTATGGGTTTTGGGGACTGTTTCATGGAATCTGACCCAAATGTATGCATATAATGGGGTTGTGTTATGGTTATTCTGTGATTTTGTAAAGTTGGGTTATTGGGGCATAATTTTGTGTCCAATTATGTTCATATGCCTATCTAAGTTGTGCTGAATGAATTGGTATGTTTGGGTTGTGTGTTGAGTCCCTGGTGCAATGTTGTATGCGTGAATTCAGTGCTAGAACCTGCAATTTTCGCTCAGGCGAGCTAAGCTCGCCTAGGCGAGACATGCAGGGACTCATAAACCTCTCTCTGCTCAAGCAGTTCGCTCAGGCGAGGTGTTTTGGCCTTGGGCGACAGACCATCTCGCTTAGGCGAGGGTGACTCACCCAAGCGAGAATTCGTGTGTGTCTCGAGTGTGTTGGTTGCACATCTCGTGCAGGCGAGGTTTATTGTTAAGGCGAAGAAGTGTCTCGCTCAAGCGAGAGTTTCTCGCCCAAGCGAGAGTGCGAAGAGCGTTCTAATGGGAGTTTAACATTCAGCCCAAGCGAGAGATGAGGGTCTTAGGCGAAACGTGATCTCGCCTAGGCGAGTGTGACTCGCCTAAGCGAGGGTTCGTGGTTGGTTTTAGGTATGGTGCTCGCTCAGGCGAGGTAACCTAGCCTAAGCGAGATGAACTGGAATGCTTAGGCGAGAGTTGGATGTTAGGCTCAGGGAGGGATGGATGACATGTTCAGAAGTGAAATGGTTGCAACATTGAATTGATTGGTATTTGAGTGATGATGAGGGATCTACAATGTTCCTAAGATATCTCGATGGTGAGCTTGCTGGAGTTCCATGGGTAGTGGCCCGGAACGTATCCTTGAGTTGTGGCTCAGGATAGGGGTAAGCACGTGGCATTCTATGGGTTGTGGCCCAGAATGACTTCCCTGAGTGATGGCTCGGGATAGCGGATGAACACGAGGAACCTTGAGTTGTGGCTCGGGTTGGCGAGTGTGCCGGTGGAGTGTGCTGGCTGTGGCTAGTACGGATGGGTCCAGATGGATTGCCCTCCTCAGTGAGTCACTAACGAGTTTGGTAGTCCTGGGACGTTGCGGACTATGTTCGTATTTGGGAACTCCACCTGGCGTTACGGTGTGTGATCCGTAGCATGGTTTCCGCACGTGCTCTATCGGTTGTGGCCGATAGGTGTGGCAGCAAGGCGCAGCGAGATACCTAATAGGAGATGTAGGAGACTACTAACATGGTTGTGGCCATGTGAAAGGACTGGAACAAGGTTCTCTGATATACTTCACTATGCATGGTGGTGGCCATGTGGTGGGAAGGTAACGAGTCTTCCACGAGATGTATCGATGTACATGGTAGTGGCCATGTGATGGGAATGGAGTAAGCGTCGCGGGATATGCAAGGATATTATATATGGTTGTGGCCATGTGGTATAAAGGAAGAGTTGTATTATTGATATAATGTTTTATCTATTATACATGTATATGTGTGTGTTGGTACACTTTTATATGTTTCTTCATTAGCTCACCCTATCTGCTTGTGTTTGGCGATGATCGTGTACGCGGTACACGTGAGCAGGTGATGATGCAGGTGGCGCTGGTGAGGCTTAGCTGCGGAGAGGGGATGATCATGGGATTTTATTTCTATGTTTTCTTGATTTTGGATTTTTAATAATATGTAAACGGTTGATGAGATTCTGAAACATTATTTCATTTTGTACACTATGAGACAATGTTTATTATATGATGTTAAAAGTTTTAAATTTCCCTGAATTTTGGGAAATGAGGTATTATTAATTATTGTGTCATTAATTCTTTATTTATTTTATTTTATTAAATTCGTAATATCCTGACGGGATGTTACAACATCGGCGTCGGGGCAGGTTTCAACCAATTTAGTTGGGGTTGGAGGCTCCACCGAAGTGGCAAGATGCAGGTTCAAGGCGATTCTTAAATGCTTGCCTTTGGAGGGAATGTGTGTGAAACTAGAAGTATTAAGAACAAAAAATGTCTTGGTAGAGTGATGAGTGTGCACATTCATGACTATATCAGAGATAATTTTCTTTCTTAATTCTAAATGTTTTTTGAAAAGAAAGGAGAGTTATAGTTTGAGTATGTCTCCTATACTTTTCTTGTTATGTTTGTGCTTTTGAGGTGCGTGTTCGGTGTTAGTAGTGGTAGGAGAATGCAGATTCAAGGTCACATTTGACGTGACACTAGTGCATATTTGATATTTTACCTCGCCTTATAGGCTTCAGTTCCGGTTATGGCGGAACCGAAGCTTATAAGGAGGCGGTGGCAATTTTACAATTTCATCAACTTATATTGCTTCGGTTCTACAAACAACCGATGCCGTAAGCAGTTTTAGGCCTCAGTTCATTAAGAACCGAAGCCTATTAGGCAGTCCAGAAATGAAAATTTCAAAATTGCCACTAGCGAAAACACATTTGGCCTCGGGTGCTTTTGGACCGAGGCAATATTGGGGTGTTTTATGCCTCGGTTGAAATAGAACTGAAGCCTATAACCCTGCCCAGAAACCCTAATTTAATAATTTCATCAGCGCCGTCCACTTTGGCTTCGGGTCCCCTTTCACCGAAGCCATTGAGCCACTTTAGGCCTCGGTTCTTTAAATAACCGAGGCCATAAAGCCTGTTAAAATCCCCAATTCGCGAACCCCGATCATTATTAATCTTTTTCCCCAATTCTCTCCGCACGAACGCCACACCGCCCTCTGCCACCACCAGTTCCGACGCTGTCGCCGACCAGCTGTCGTCGCCGTCTGTGGGTTTTCGTTGCCTCCATTTCCTCATCCATTTCTCTCTGTCGCTCCATTTCTCTCCAAGCCACGTGCACCTCCATCACACCAGCCACCATTCACGAAGCCATTGCAGCACCTCATCCACGAAAAACGCAGGAGGTCCACCATGCCTCGAAGGAGAAGAACGAAACCTCCACTGCAGCGCCTAGAGTCGAACGAAACGCAACCCACCACCGCGCCTGGAGTCAAACACCTTTGACGAAGCACTCTTCCATGTTCCTATGAAGCCTCTACGGAGAGTCCACCTCATGCAACTACATCATCAACACAGATTTGCATAAACGACGTTCACACAACCAACTAAAACGCGCATCTGGCAGATCTGGAACTCTGGGAAGTAGATCTGGAATGTCGGGAAGCAGATCTGGAATGCCAGGAAGCAGATCTATAGCTTCGGTTCAGATGTGACCGGAGTAGAAAAACGCCTCTATGGCTTCGGTTGACAACCGAGGCCAAAAATCAACCATTTTGGCCTCATTCCAATATGCCTCGGTTCTAAAACCGGGGTAGAATATCAAAAACAACCGGGGCCAAAAGCCCTTACTGCACTAGTGTGATTACTTTTACAAAGGTTGGATGAGATCTCTAAGATAAATTTTTGCCTCAAAGATAGGGAGTTGTTGTATGATGTATATCGATGAGCGAGGAAAGCTAAGTTTTGGGTTAGTTGGTTGGGAGAAGATGTTGGAGTTTTGAAACAACATTTGGATGGAGAGAGCCTCAAGGATAAGCTTAGGATCAGATACCACAAGTTTTCTAAAAGGATATGAATCCAGAGGTTAGAAAAAAGGGAAATAATAGGACGTGTCAATATAACGATGTTTGAGGAAATCAATTTGGTTCTACATCCCATCAGTGTTGGGGTTTAGAGGTATACAGACACTAGTGGTTTTAAGGGGAAAGTGTCATTAGATGTAATCATATGACCATATCTAATGATCTTGAATTGGTAGAAACTAGGTGGCAGAAAATGATAGGGTTGTTGGACACTGAGCAAGCTAAGAAAGGTAGAAACAATAAATGTGTATAAGGACGACATATCTTTAAAAGGAGGATAAGATGACACAGAACCTTGAAGATCAGTCAAACATGATTATGATTTATAAGAAGGAAGTATATTAGGGATTTTTATACCAGATCAACATCAAGAAGAAGTAGTGAGATCTTCTCAGCAATAGTAGTTATCCAAGTCAAGAGTAGATGGGATGTCCTAAGGAAGGTGACTCACAAGAGAGGAAGGTTTGACCTTAGAGATGAGATGAGATGGACGGTTTCAAGTATCAGAAGAAGAATGACATCGTTAAGTGATTCTGGTGGGAAAGGGTAGTTGGTAATGTCGGAGCATAGACAATGAGGAAAAAAAAGAAAATTTTTGAGTAGCTATAAGGGGTGTTTTTGATAGTTATTGCTAGAATGGTTAGCACAAATGATCAAATTCAAGGACACAAGGTATAAAAGTGGTGCTTAAGATATGTGCTTTTGTTTTGTTTGGAATCGTATACCCCTTGGTATCACTAGTATGGTAAATGGGTCATGGTTACTTACAAGAGGGAGTTGGTAATGAGATGGTGGTTTTGTCAAAGTGCAAAGATTAGAAGGAATAGGCTACTACATGAAAGGTGGAATGTAAGAAACAAGAGTCATTCGGGTAAAATTACTTAGCATTTTAACAAATAACTATGCTTTTATCATGATTTATCTAAGTTAGTTTGAAAAAAAACTTCAACACAGAGGTGTAAATTTTTAGTCTTCATTAATATAAATAATGCTTTGTAATCTTTGCATTATGAAGTGTTGATTTGTGTTAGTAAAATGTATGATTTGTTGTAGATAACACATAATACAATACATAAAAAAAGGAAATAGATAACAAATGGTACTAAAAGTAGCAACATAGGAGGTTTTTTATTTATGAGAAACTAAAACTTTAAAATTTTATTACTTAAAACTTTAAAAATCAAATTTTATTCCATTTGTAGTATGATGAAGCTATATAATGCATCTTGTCTGGTTCTTCGAAAAATTATTGTTGATGGATCAACTTATTCTCAAAGGGGTGATGCTGATGCATTGAATATGTTGTCTTCATTTGAGTTCATATTAATTTTACACATGATGAAAGAGATTATGGGAATTACTGACGGTCTTTGCCAAGCTTTGCAGAAACAATCTCAGGATATATTGAATGCTATGCAATTGGTTTGTTCTACTAAAATTTTGATTCA
>Ga0209589_1012297_pt1 | contig 11677 bp, 9 predicted proteins | sample CowpeawhiteBW_FD_187525 | JGI IMG/M metagenome (GOLD analysis project Ga0209589, IMG submission 187525) | Root nodule microbial communities of legume samples collected from California USA - Cow pea white BW (SPAdes) (version 2) | ecosystem: Host-associated > Plants > Roots > Nodule | place: USA...
CATGAAAGGAAGAAGAGAGTTGGATTCAAGCTTAAACACACACGGCAATAACAACACTTAAAGAGCAAAATGAAAGAAGAAACAATAAAAATGGAAAGCATAGAAGATGAAGAATGGAAGAAGCACACCACTCATAAGGGGGGATCTAAGCCAACCAAACCCTAGAGATGAGTGATGGTGCCGCCACTTGCAAGCAAGATAAGGCAAAAGTGAGTTCACTTCTAGGAAGGAGAGCTCACGAAAATTAGTGGTTGAATGCACAAAGTTTATAACTAAATCATCAACCCTTTTACAAGACAAGGAGCACCCTTTAAATAGGAGTTCATAAGGGTCCTTTAGCAAATACAACAAATGAAAAAGGATTAACTAGCAAACCCTAAACCTAATGTGAGAGTGAGTCTTGGCCAAGTGAAGGTAGATGATTGGTGGAGGCATTCCTATGAGGATTCTAGGCCAAAAGAGGAAGGAGACCAAGTGACCTTCTAAGGCATAAACACACAAAGGCAAAAAGAGACAAGGTACATGTCTATTTTTGCTTTTGCTTTATGCTTTTTTTGCATTCCTCTCTCTTCCACTTCATCCAAGTGCTCCAATCACCAAGTGACACCTAACCATGCTCTACTTTCTCTTAATTACCTACAAAACAAGACAAACAAGGATTAGCATGTTGGTTTAAGTTAATCTAATCTTGGTCAAAGATCAACTTTGGATCAAAGTCAACAAGTCAACCAAAATAAGTCAACTAGAAACCAACTTAGGGAATTCAAACTAAATTAATGCAAAACAAAGATAAAGGTGATGGAATAGAAGACTCCCCTCTAGACATGCTTCTAGTGATCCTTCTTGAGGGAGCTTCTAAGGAGGTGGTCACGCCTTCATCACAATGACAATCGGTAGAAAAGGAAGGAAACATGAATAAAAAGCAAAAAAAAAAGGATGAACAATATGAAAATGAAAAGAAAAACACAAGATATGGAAGGAAACCTTACTCAAACCAACACAAATGATGAACAATGGCTTGAGTGGATCTAGATACCATTATGGTGGAACTCTGTGGATGAAGATGGATAAGAAAGCTCCATGGAAGAGTGTGGAAGGTGAAGGATGAAGGTTGTTCTCACAATTGGAGAGAAATGTGAGTAATGAACTCTATCTTAGAGAAGATGGAGGTAGGTGGCTAGAGGATATGATTTAATCCTCTAGCTCAAGTGACTCTCAAAAGGCAATAGGAGTGGAGTACTCTCAAAACACTAGGCATCTATTGCTTAAAATTCAAGAGTGATTACAATAGCCAAAAATTTAGGCTTTTATATGAAAGTAAATACACATAAGCACTTTTAGTCCTTGGATGAGAAAGGCATTCAATCTTGGTCGTGGAAGATGGCTTGGAGAAGGAGCAATGCTCAAGGCCATTGGATAATGCTTTGGAAAAGGAGGAAGCATTCCCAGCCCTTGGATTCATGAGGTGTAGGAAGGAATGTTGACTTCCACTTAGTCCACCTTGGACCTTTGGTAACTCATGGCCAAATCTCCTATTGGGCTTAGTCAAGCCCAACTTTAGCAATTCAATTACACATTGTTTGACTTATTATTCTAGAAACAAGGCCTAAACAATGGGCCAATCTTATTGTTATTCTATTGCTCTTCGATACACCTCTTCAAATCTTCACATCTTCTTTGGCCCATGTGAAGAGTGTGAGAAGTCTATATGGATTTGAGCCATCTTGGATGAAGCCTAATTGGATCTTTTTGAGCATGCCCCTTGTTATTGGGCCTCTTGATGGGCTTGGGCTTGAAGGTGTACCTTGTCTTAATACTGGCTTGTTGGGGTCTCATCATGTGTTCGTGGTGGCTCAAAAGAGATAAAAAATCCAATCCAGTGAGTGTTTGGGAGTGAAGAGTTGCAGTCCAATGGTGGTGAGCTTCTGCAAAAGAAATATGTAGAGGTGACCCATAATCAATGTGCTCCGTGAGGGTTTGGTGGTGAAGAATTAGAAATTAGGGAGTGGTTCCCTCCTCTCTTAGAAATTAGAAATTAGGGTATGTGCGTCAGGTGAGTGTTCTGATGGGACATGAGTGTTGTATCTGGTGTGTGTGTGTGTGTGTCTGAAAAAAGGTGAGTGTGTGCGTTAATGAACAATGAATGTTATGTGATGGGATGCCGAAATGGATAATTCAACCCGATCTGGTTTAACCCATCAGGGTTGATCACTTAATAAGTTAACTCAATTTGTTTTATTTATTTGCAAGATAAAAAAATTTGAACTCAACCTGGCCCACAATGGATTAGTGGGTTATACGGGTTGACTCACGAGTTTACTTAAATAAAAAAAATATTTTTTTTAATTTTTTTTTCAGTCAAAATTAAATTATTATTCTAATTAAAATTAAAATAAATTTTAATATGATCGAAATACAAATCAAAATCACAAAAATACAAATTATATATGTGTTGGTTAAAAAAACCTAACATTACCCAAATATAAAGTCAAACTTAACAAAAAACACTTGTGTGATCCTTTATTTGTGGGTTGGTGAGCCAACCCGGCTCACCCCAGGTTCAACCCGTATTGAAATTTGTAAAAGAATATTAACTCAATCTGGCCCGAATCCGTGGTGAGACGGGTTAGCTCGCATATTGTAACCCATTTTGACAGTTCTATCATGGGTTGAGTAAAGATTTGATGAGGTGTGTGATTGTTTTTTTGAATAATAATATTTTAATTTTTTAGTCAATTTTAATTTATTATTTCAATCATTTTTAATTATTTATTTTAACATTGAGTGGTGTGTGGTCTGAGGTGAGTGGGGAGTGAGTGGTGCGTGTGTGTGTGCGTGAGTTTGAGTGGCTGCGTCAGGTGAGAGCCTTGTGAGTGTGTGGGCCCATAAGTTCTTCTGAGAGAGTGGTATGTGTGGTCCGTGTGAGTTAGTTCTGGTGAAGTGAGGTGTGCCACGTCGCATTATAGGATAGGAGAGGATTTGGGGTGGTGCAGCTTAGAAAACGTGAGGGGTGTGAATAGAAAAGTGAGTAATGGGCCTGGTTTTAGAAAAGATAGAGGGTGGTAAGAATTGAAAAAAATAGGTTCTATGATTTTCAATTTTTATTTGCTTAAACAATTAATTAATTTTCAAATTTTCTTTTTATTTTTTTTTACAAACTTTATTTCATCCATATTTATTTATGTTCCCTCCTTGATAGAGAAAATCTGCAATAAATCGAGCTATACAATAGGCCAAGGAATCGGGCGAAAATTCAAGTCAGAAAACACATCTCCACAGAGCCGAAGTCATTGTAGAAATCTAGAAACATGTCTCCACAGAACCGAGGTTATTATAGAAATCTAGAAACACGTCTCCACAAAGCCGATGTCATTACAGAAATCTAGAAGGATGTCTCCACAGACCCGAGGTCATTGCAGGAATCCAGAAGGATGTCTCCACAAAGTCGAGGTCATTGCAGGAATCCAGAAGGATGTCTCCAAGAGTCTAGGTCATTCCAGAAATAAAGAAAGATGTCTCCATAGAGTCGAGGTCATTGCAAGAATCCAGAAAGATGTCTCCATATAGTCGAGGTCATTGCAAAATTCCATAACGATTCCTTCCTAGGACCGACGCCAATTAGGGTAGCTGGTTGATGGTTCAAGATTTACGAGGATCTCATCCTAGGACCGATCTCTTTGTAAGAAGCTAGGATTGAGGAGATGGTGCGCGTGAAGATAGAATCTTAGATTATATAAAGTGATTATTTTGGTTAAGGAAATATTTAAAAGAAGGTACATTAGTTGTTATTTAGGGGAATATTGTAGATTATCTCTAAGGCTATTATTATGCATTAACTAATTATGTATATCTACAATATTTGTAACTGATTTACCTTCTATAAATAAGAATGTTACTCCCATGGTCAAGGGAAAAAAAATTTTTGACCTAAGTGAGTCCTTAACTAAGATTAAAATATTTCTTTCTTTTTGTTTCGGTTAAAGGTTATTTTACACCTTTTTCTGGACCGGAACATTGGTGCCACCCGTGGGGCTCGGTAAAACGAGATCCCAACGACACTTACCATAAGAAACTTACCACCATGAGGAATAGAAAAAACAAGTCCAACGACCAAGAGGAGAATGAGAACAACAACACTCTAAATAATGCAGCAGATCCTACCTCCGTAACACTCACAAGAAACCTTTTACATATGCAAGTCATGAGAAGATGATCGATCTATGCTCAAGCTCCACTTACAAATCAACAATTAATCCTTACGATCGAAGCTTACGCTCTTTCTCAATACAGGTAAAAAAAATAATACCCAAAGTTCCATATATGTTTCTATTTTTTGACATAAAAAAAAAAGAAACTTAATAATAAAATTGTTAAAAAATTACAAACCAAAAAATTTAAACAATTTCCTAACCACATAATCATAAATTATTCTACTCTTCCTATATTATCTAAAGTTCAAAAGCATAAGTTTAATAATTTTACAAATTGGATTAAATGATTTATTTAGGTCAGAATGATTAATTTAAAGGAAATATTAAATTTAGTAATTTATATATGTTGTTATGTTGTTTTAACTTAAATATATTGTCGAATAATATGATCCTAATTATGCATACAGGAATAATAAATTGATTTGCTAAAAGAAAATAAAATATATTTATATAACAGAATTATTGTTCTCGGGTGTTCCTTTTATTTTTAACCATCTTATTATCGAAAGAGCAAAATAGTGAAATTAATGAATAATAAAAGTTTCATGAATTAATTACTCATCAACCTTTCATAAAACTAAATGTTTTTTACATTAAAGTTTGCCTTTGAAATATTAAATGAAATATGCGTGGGGTTATTTATATTAAAATATATGTTTAGCATCAATATTTTGTTTAATATTATTAAACAAATAATTTTTAGTGTGAAGTATTTTATATTTGGAGGAGTTTTAAGTAAGATATTCTTAACAGAATAATTTAGGGAAAACTAATCTACCACAAAGTTGTTTCAAAATCTCAATATAATTATTTTATATGGTGTTGGAATCATAAAATAAGATTGTTTAAATGTATAGACTAAGATTTCGATACATATGGTAAAATGTGAATGTTTTAGTAAATATTGTTAATTGTTATCTTTAGAATAAATTTATTGTTACTAGATATAAATATTTTCTGGTATAAATATTTTTTAGTGCTACTCTTTATTCTAATAATAAACATAATTATTTTATAATAGTATGTTATTTTAATCAGCTTAAAAATTTTGATGATATGTTATTGGAATGATTTCTACAAGTGAATATTATTAAAATTAAGATATTTATAAAATATTTTGCATAACAATTATTTATCTTGAACTATAAATAAACTTATTGTCATATATATATATATATATATATATATATATATATATATATATATATATATATATATATATTATGTGAATTTCAAACAAAGATTTTGCAGACATATTAAAAGTTCATTCATCATGTTTAAATCAACTAAGACTAGCTTTAGCTAGGCAAAAGGCAAGATTCATCTTCCTGGTGCCGACCTCAGGATAAGATTGATCTATGTCATGCCTATTACTATAAAGTTGATCTCTTCAGTTCACAAAAAGGGTATAATAACCAAAACCATAACTGATCCACGATGCTCGATGTCAGGCCACGATGTCCGATGCCAAGCCAAGTTGCTTGATGTTTAAAGAACCTTCGTGTTCTATGCCAAGCCAAGTTGCTTGATATTTAAAAGAGCTTTCATCGTCTATTTCAAGCCGAGTTGCTTGATATTTAAAAGAGCTTTCATGATCTATTCCAAGTCGAGTTGCTTGATGTTTAAAAGAGCCTTTGTGTTCTATTCCAAGCCGAGTTGCTTGATGAGAGCCTTCGTGTTCTATTCCAAGCCGAGTTGCTTGATGAGAGCCTTTGTGTTCTATTCCAAGTCGAGTTGCTTCATGAGAGCCTTCGTGTTCTATTCCAAGCTGAGTTGCTTGATGAGAGCCTTCGTGTTCTATTCCAAGCTGAGTTGCTTGATGAGAGCTTTCGTGTTCTATTCCAAGCCGAGTTGCTTGATGCTTAAAAGAGTCTTCGTTTTCTATTCCAGGTCGAGTTGTTTGATGTTAAAATATCCTTCATATTCTATTCCAAGCCGAGTTGCTTGTTGTTTAAAAGAGCCTTCGTGTTATGTTCCAAGCCGAGCTGCTTGATGAGAGCTTTCGTGTTCTATTCCAAGCCAAGTTGTTTGATGTTTAAGATAGCCTTTGTGTTCTATTCCATGCCGAGTTTCTTGATGTTTAAAAGAGTCTTCGTGTTCTATTCCAAGCTGAGTTGCTTGATGTTTAAAAGAGCCTTTGTGTTCTATTCCAAGCCGAGTTGCTTGACGAGAGCCTTCGTGTTCTATTCTAAGCCGAGTTGCTTTATGAGAACCTTCGTGTTCTATTCCAAGCCGAGTAGCTTGATGAGAGCCTTCGTGTTCTATTCCAAGCCGAGTTGCTTGATGAGAGCCTTCGTATGCTATTCCAAGCCGAGTTGCTTGATGAGAGCCTTCGTGTTCTATTCTAAGCTGAGTTGCTTAATGATTAAAAAAGCCTTCATGTTCTATTCCTAGTCGAATTGTTTGATGTTTAAAAGAGCCTTCGTGTTCTATTCCAAGCCGAGTTGCTTGATGTTGATGAGCTTGAATGCTCTATACCAAGCCGAGTTGCTTGATGATGAGCCTAATGCTCTATACCGAACCTAGTGCTCGATGACAGGATTATGATCATAGGGAAGGTAATAAACTGCAGGAACTAAGAGCTCGTTTCTCAGTCGACACTCTTCTTATAATTGATGATAAACGCATTATAGGAAGTGAGAGCTTGTTCCTCAACCGACACTCTTATTATAATTGATGATAAACGCATCGTAGGAACTGAAAGCTCGTTTCTCAACCGACACTCTTATTATAATTGATGATAAATGTATTGCAGGAACTAAGAGCTCATTTATCAACCGAAACTCTTGTTATGATTGATGATAAGTGCATTGTAAGAACTGAGATCTCCTCTTTTTGTCGACCTGCTCAGTACGATTGAGTTAAAAAATCTGATACTTAGAGCTCGTCTTGCAGCTTAATTAATTTTAGAAGTTGTAATACTAAGAGCTCACCAAACAATAGATCACCAAACAGACACTACAAGAAATATTGGGATTATCGACGGATATGTTTCGACGGATACTGATCCGTCGGTAATGTCCATAGTAAACTGGTCTGCTATTTACCGACGGATGGGCTGCTACTTCCGACGGCTGAAATCCTTTGGTAAGTAATTAACTAATATCAGAAACCAGTTTCACTTTCTTCCTCCCCCAATTTTATTTTACCCTTAAAACGCGAACGCGAGCGCCAACCAGTCACCTTACATCGATCCAACATCGCTGACCACGCTGCCGTAGTTTGACGTTGTTGGTGCATTGTCATTGCCGCTGCCATCGACTGTGCCCTCCACCGTCATCGTTTTCGTGGGTTGAGGGAACACAGTGCTCTGCGTAGGTTTTCCCGGTGCGTTCTCCGACCATCTCACGGTGGTTGTGGTAAGTCTTACCAGCAATGGTCATTTTGGTTCTGTTATTGTTTGTCCCTCCACTAACTTTCCCATTGTGATTGTGTGATTGGTAGGGGCAGTGGTTGGATTCTCGTGTTGTCGCTGTTTTGGTGTGGGGCGTTTTCCAAATACCATGCTCATTGATAGGTGAGTATTTTTTACCTTCAAACAGGTTCAATTTTGACAATTACCACTCTTGCTTATTTATAATGTTATAATTTAGATTGAAGTGGCAAAGGTAGTCAAGACACAATCCAATTTGGAGCGGCAATTGGAGTTGATAGAGACTCATCAACAAGAGGTACTTTTAAAACCAATTTATTTCTGAATTGATTGCTAGGTTTGAGCCCAAATTGATTGCTTCGTTTTGTTTTGGATTCCATTAAGTTGTTAAGTTGATTGATTTTGGGTTCATGTCTCATACAACCATTTGCATTTCCGAATTGATTGCTAGGTTGGAGCCTAAATTGATTGCTTTGTTTTGTTTTGGGTTCCATTAAGTTATTAAGTTGATTGATGCATTTTATGATTTTGTTCATGTCTCATACAAGCATTGTGATTCATCTTTGACTCTAGCTCTTTTGTCAATTAATCTGATTCATGACATTTAAAATAGAGTATTGTGTTCTTCACCACCAATCCGTGACCAAAAGCAACAAAAATCTCCACCTTGTCTCCACTTTTTGTTCACTTCATTCTTTCTTATGTTGATTGCTTCCACCTGAGCCATGGATGTTGTTTCTATCTTGCCAATCAAGTCTTTAGATTCCTTGATTTTCCCATTCAGTGCTGCAACCAAATTAAAATTATAAATCTAGGACTTAAAGTACAACTAGACTAGTCAATTAGGCAAATGCAAATTAGAACTAGATTTTGGATGCAACCCTTATTATTTGTCACCTGTTTTAAGTTCAGCAAGAGTGTAGGTAGATGTCCCCTAGGTTCTCCCACAACTGCCATAACATTTGGAGCTCAATTGCAAAAAGTCAATCTTTGTTAACTCTCTGGTCAACTCTGATTGAAAAAGTCAAGTCTGCATAATTTGATGAGTCTTTGGCTTATTTGCATGCATTGGTTTCTTCCAATCAGTATTTCAGTGCTAAATTTACATGTTTTGGCTGCATTAGAATCATATAACTTAAGTTAAGGTTAGTCATGTTAAATAATCAACGTAAACAAACTTGACTATGCAACCCACTAGGCTATATTTCACTTAAGCAACCTAAAATAGCAGCTCTTGCTAGAATCAACATAGGATTGTTGATTGGTTATGATTTGTGCCAATGTAGGTATTTTGCTATCAGATTTGCTATCCCATTCAGTTGTGGTCTGCAATAAAGGTGAGTGTCTTGTTTAGCTATCTAATTTTGGATTTTTATCTCTATTTATGCGTTGAATCTGTTTTGTGCATGGATTCACTTGATAGTAAATGTATCAATGTAGTAAATTAGAGAGTGGTGACATGAAGGACACTCACTTTTAGGATTTTTTTTCTTTTGAATGAATTGAACTTGCCCATTTGGGACGTTCCTGCCACCAATATGGAGATAGCCAAGACAGCAAAGACATACTAATTAAACCACACTTGACAGCATATATATTGACTATTAATGTGACAACGCAACCACACTTTATGGGTCAAATTTGGTACCCATGACTTCAAACTGTTAAAACTTGAAACCAACATGAAGCTAAACACTAAACAAACATATTTAAATGATCAAAATACTGCATGAATAAAGAAAAATAGAAAACCTTCATATTGAAACTCAAAGAATGAACAAGTTGTGGGAACTTAAACTAAACTAAATACTTTTTGGGGTTGTGATGATTTAAGCTTCTAATTCTAAAACTATGAATTGGAACATGTTAAAGATGATTGAAAATGGGTAAAAGTATTAAAACTTAAAAAGTACAAATGGGTTATGAAATGGGTTTGGAGGAAAACTCAAAACCATGAATCTTGATCAATGATTTTCATCTCTTCACACCAACCAGTCTTAATAGCTGCCATATAGGATTAATGCAAATGACAAAGTCCTGAATGGTAGCTGACACTCAAATCTACAACCTAACAACACACTTGGTAGCCTAAAATGGCTAACAAAGAGTGCCTAAAATGCATATGAACAATAAAAATGAGTTTCAAGTGTTGTAAATACCTTGAACTCGTTTCGATATGTTGAAATGTGTAGAATAAATAGTGAGGACCCTCCACAAATGATAGGTTCACGAAATCACTATCCAAACCCCACTTTCAAGTAAGAAAAGTAAGCCAATCATGCACATGCTTGTGTGATCAAGGGTCAAAACGTGTAGCAGTGTGCAAATGCACAATTCTACCATCTAGACATGGTTAATATGATGCTAATGAGTTACTAAACTAGTGAATTTTCCTAAAGAACTAGTGGAGAATAAAAATCCCCATTCTAGGTAGTCTAGAAAACCTAAAATGAGCGTATCACACTCAAAACTTGTAAAATGCTTAGAATGAGATAATTGATGGCTCAAACATGTTACAAATCACTAAACCAAGATGCTAGAATGCTTAAACCTTGACTTATAACTTTGATTTGAAAAGTCAACCTTTGGGTCAACTTTCCATCAAAAGTGACTAGTAGAGGTGGAAATCTAACCCATGCTGAATTTTTAAGTTCAGTAACCTCTAATCACTTTTAATTTGTTGAATTTGGGTTGCTAAGGTGCACCAAAGTCACACAATACAAGTTAGTGTGTTAGTTCCCTATGTACAAGAAAAATAGGCTAAACTAAGCTAACTAGTTAGTCCCAAACTAACAAAGATCATATTAAGGGTTAGTTTTTAGTAAATGGAAAGCAAAATGTAATCTAAAATGAGTCAATAACAGTAATGAAACATTACAAAACAGCAAACACATATCACACTCTCATCTCAACTTTTAAAGGCTTAAAATGAGGATTTTTCTTCAAATTGAGTGTGTGGGGTTTCAAATTGGGTATGAAAATGGTTTTTTTATCCTTTGGCCATGCATAATATGATGCATGTGAACTTTAGAAACAAACAAATGAAAAAAATATAAAGAGAATTACAAAATGACTAGTTCAAGTGTAAAATGGCTAACAAAGAGTGCCTAAAATGCATATGAACACAAAAACTGAGTTTCAAGTGCTGTAAATACCTTGAACTCGTTTCAATATGTTGAAATGTGTAGAATACATAGTGAGGATCGTCTAAAAATGATAGGTTCATGAAATCACTATCCAAACCCCACTTTCAAGTAAGAAAAGTAAGCCAATCATGCACATGCTTGTGTGATCAAGGGTCAAAACGTGTAGCAGTGGACAAATGCACAATTCTACCATCTAGACATGGTTAATATGATGCTAATGAGTTACTAAACTAGTGAATTTTCCTAAAGAACTAGTGGAGAATAAAAATCCCAATTCTAGGTAGTCTAGAAAACCTAAAATGAGCAGCATATCACACTCAAAACTTGTAAAATGCTTAGAATAAGATAATTGATAGCTCAAGCATGTTACAAATCACTAAACCAAGATGCTAGAATGCTTAAACCTTGAGTTAGAACTTTGATTTGAAAAGTCAACCTTTGGGTCAACTTTCCATCAAAAGTGACTTGTAGAGGTGGAAATCTGAACCCATGCTGAATTTTTAAGTTCAGTAACCTCTAATCACTTTTAATTTGTTGAATTTGGGTTGCTAAGGTGCACCAAAGTCACACAATACAAGTTAGTGTATTAGTTCCCTATGTACAAGAAAAATAGGCTAAACTAGGCTAACTAGTTAGTCCCAAACTAATAAAGATCATATTAAGGGTTAGTTTTTAGTAAATGGAAAGCAAAATGTAATCTAAAATGAGTCAATAACATTAATGAAACATTACAAAACAGCAAACACATATCACACTCTCATCTCAACTTTTAAAGGCTTAAAATGAGGATTTTTCTTCAAATTGAGTGTGTGGGGTTTCAAATTGGGTATTAAAATGGTTTTTTTATCCTTTGGCCATGCATAATATGATGCATGTGAACTTTAGAAACAAACAAATGAAAAAAATATAAAGAGAATTACAAAATGACTAGTTCAAGTGTAAAATGG
>Ga0209589_1012298_pt1 | contig 11676 bp, 9 predicted proteins | sample CowpeawhiteBW_FD_187525 | JGI IMG/M metagenome (GOLD analysis project Ga0209589, IMG submission 187525) | Root nodule microbial communities of legume samples collected from California USA - Cow pea white BW (SPAdes) (version 2) | ecosystem: Host-associated > Plants > Roots > Nodule | place: USA...
GTGATCTCTTTGGCCCATGTAAAGAATGTGAGAAGCCCATTGATTTTGTGATCATCTAATGGGAGGCCCTTTTGAATCTTTTTCATCATTGATCTTGTAATTGGGCCTTTTAATGGGCTTGGGCTTGAAGGTGCAATTGGGTTTGGTGGGGTCACATCAACCTGGCGGTACGTGTCCCCCGTCAGGCGATTTTATTGCAGCAGTATTGCGATTCTTGATTCTGTGGGCGTGATCTACAAGGCTTATGGTGATGCTTCAAAGGTGGGATTGCTGGTGTTCCTTGAGTTGTGGCTCGGAACGTATCCCTTGAGTTGTGGCTCGGGATAGGGGTTAAAGCACGTGGTATTCCTTGAGTTGTGGCTCGGAATAGCATCTCTTGAGTTGTGGCTCGAGATGGCAGATGAACACGAGGAACCCTTGAGTTGTGGCTCGGGTTGGCGAGTGTTGCCGGTCTGAGTGTGCTGGTTATGGCCAGTACAGATGGATCCATATAGATTGCCCTCCTTAGTAGTTGACTGACGAGTTTGGTAGTCTTGGGACATTACGAACTATGTTCGTATTTGGGAACTCCACCTAGCGTTATGGTGTATGATCCGTAACGTGGTTTCCCGCACGTGCTCTATCGGTTGTGGTCGATAGGTATGGCGGCAAGTCACCTTGAGGTACTCACTAGAAGATGTAGAACACAAATAACATGGTGGTGGCCATGTGATGTGATATCAAAGGATGGAATTCCTTTAGTGTGATTGTGTGATTGGTATATTTGTGCCCTATATATATGTTTATTTTGTTAGCTCACCCTATCTGCTTGTGTTTGGTGATGATCGTGTACGCGGTACACGAGAGTAGATGATGTTGTAGGTGGATCTAGTGAGGCTTAGCAGCGGAGTGGGGAAAACTCATGGGAACAGTTTCATAGAATTTTATCATTTATGGTTTTGGAATAAAGATGTAATCTATTATGAGACTGTTTTGGTATTTTATTGAATTTTGAGAAGATTTGAACTTAGAGTTATATTTATTATGAAATAAATTCTTTGAAATTCCCGCGTTTTTATGGAAATGGATTTATAATAAATCTGATTTTATTTTCTTATTTTATATTATATTTTAAACCCGTAATATCCGGTCGGGATGTTACACAATCCGTATTAAATGCCTTAAAGGTTCCTATTACCCGCGTTTATTAAATAATTATTTAATTAATTATTTAAATTTCTCGGGTCTTACAACAATTCTTTGCTTTGTAGGAAATTTTCCATTGTCATGGCCCAAAAATCATAATGGCCATCAAACCTTGGGATGACTGGTTGCATAAATTTTTCAGCCATCTTCTCACTTTTTCTCACGTTGTTTTCTCTCGTCACTCTCTTCCACTAAATTTCACTCGTGCACACTCTGGATCAGACCCCTTACAGTTATATCAAGGTATGCAATATTCACTTTTATGAGAGAGATATTTATTTGATTGCAACGTTGGCTTTAATAAGCCTTTACACAGAATGAAACTTCTTAGCAGTTATAGCAATACCACTGAAATAGGAAAATGCTGATATACCTGCCACTAAACTAGGAGAAAAATATGCAACTAAATAAAAGATTCATCCCCCGACATAATAGGAGATTTATTCGAAACATTAAATAACAAGTTTAATAAATTCCAATTTATATATAATCTTTTATCTTGGAATCTTCTAAATTTTGTTTGAAAATCTGCCGGTGCCGTAATATATGGAAAGAAAACTGAAAAACAGATTGCTAAAAGGATTTAGAATATGTATTCGTCTGGAGCTAGCCGAATGGAATGAAGCACACACTTGAATAAACAAAACAAAATTAACACAGAATTAAAAGTTCCAAACAAAACTGCAAATTTGACATGATTGCACCGATTAAAATTGATCAACACTTAATTTGTCGAACAACATGCGTCAAGTCAATTTGTATGCATAGAAGTGGTCACAATCAAATTTTAATATCACATGATACAAGCTGACTTGAGAATTGGCATGAAACAAACATGTTCGGCAAAAAAAAAAAACTTCAACACTAGAATTTTAAAAGGACAAAAGAATTTATGTGGTTAAAGACTCCAATACGAATTGCAAGATGGAAGAAATTTAGGATGGAAGGTTGCCACGCCACTTGGAGTCACTTCAAGGTGAGTGAATTTGATTTGCCACTTGAAGCTCACACTCAAAATAAGACTATCACATAAAAGTGAACAAACACTAAACTCACAAAACCAACACAGTTTTCTTGCTCAAAATATTCTGATCTTACTAGAGAGGGAGACACTATTTATAAGTGTAGAGGCACTACGTCATTTTGCACTTTAAACCACACTAAAATATACTACAGGTCTATAAATGTTGCTTAAATATATTAAATACAACAATTTTATAAATGTGATATAAAGTAAATCAACACCCACATTTATTTGAACGTTGTATTTAAAACACGTGGGCTTCATGTGCACGCTAGAGTAATTTTTAGCAAAAAAAAGAAAAGAAAGTACTTTGTTCATACCAAGGTTTGAACCCATCACCACACAATTCCAATTCAAATGTACAACCAATTCAACCAAGTCATATTACATGATAATATTTATATGTCAAACATTATATCCTTACTTATCACACCCAATCATATCTAACAAAAAAATTTACTAAGAATTTAAATAACACACAACTAGCATACATAGGACTCAAACCCAAGTCCTCTCCCACAACCAAGTACTCTCAACCACTTGAGCTAATACTTTTCCACGTCAAGAATGTTAGAATTTAATGCCATAAAGGCTTCTCTCATTCGCATTAATTAAATAATTAATTATTTAATTATTTAAATTTAGCGGGTCTTACAAACACTTGGCTAGTTGAAGGTGATCAAGGTGCAAATATTGAAGGTGGAGCAAATGATCATGAAGAGGGAACAATTGGAGGAAACCAAGAGGAAGATGAACCTTAGCCAATGGCAATTGAGTTGTACAACCCCCTTGAGAATACTGGACCTACATACTCCCAATTTGAGAGAATGGTTCTCAATCAACTTTAAGACCTCAACATGGCTCAAAATGCACATCATATTTACTACACAACAAGGTTCCAAGACTTGGATGACCAACTCCATAATGTTCATGACCTCCTCTCCAATGTCTACAACAGAGACAACCCTAGGAATAAGTGAAGGGGATGGCTCATAGGTCATGCATTGCATTTTCATGCTGCACTTTGTGTGTCTGCTATCTGTTCTAGTTTTTTAATTGGCTATTTTCTCATTTCAGTCAGATGATTATATTCGTTTTTAGCTTTATGATGTTCTGTAATTTCTATTTTTGTTCTGGTGTGTTTGTATTCATGCCAAGTGCCCTGGTACACCCCTATGTTAATGCTTTAATGAAAATTTTCATCTTTCCAAATTGATCTATGCATTTACTTTCATTTGATGAATTCAAAGGGGGAGAAAAATGAGTGAAAATTGAGTAAAATTGTGTCAAAATTGGAAAACCTGAAATAAATCTATTGGAATCATATAATACTGCAAACTTAATCTAAAATCTGTTGTTAAATCATATTACTAATGATAGGGGGAGCATATGCATATGTGATATGTATGTATGCTTGTGTGCTTTTGCTTGGTTGTATATTTGGAATATTTGTATCTTGGATGCAAAAGCTTTTTCAGGTTTCTCTATGGATCTTAGCTCATCAATTCAACTCGAGGGTGTTGGCTTCATCAATTCAGGGGGAGATTATTGGCACAAGCAAGCTTGAAGAAAAGAATTGATAAAGCTGTGCATGAAGATCTTATGTGTTTGATGAAGATTGATAAAGATCCACTTGAAGATTTAGTTTTAGTGTGTTAAATATGTATATAAAATGTTAAATGTAATGTGTTAGTGTTATACATTGTTGATAGGCTATATGACTTAGGTTAGATGTCTTGTGTGCCTTAGTGTGTCTCTTTTAATCTGTTAAAATGGGTTTTAACAGGTTAAAAGGCTTGCTGTATATAGTTTTTGGTATGAATGCATTCAGTTAGTTGAATTATTTTTCAATCGACTGATTTCACTTAAGTCAGGTGAAATCAGCTGACTGTACGGAAAATTCAATCGACTGTTTTCACTTAAACCAGACTATATAAGTTGTGTTTTCGCGAGCAGAGGTGCGAATATGAGTTTTTCTAAACGAAATTGTGTCATTTATCTCTGGGAAGCGTTCTCTCTCTACAATACACAGCTGCAACTTGTGTTTGAAGATCTTGGTTGATCTTGGAGGCATTTTGGCTTGTGAGTATCTTGAAGAACACATGTATGGTGTGCTAGGGACTGCCACCATTAGGTTTGGACGTTCTTGTGCATCTGGATGGTTTGCCTGATGTGATTTCAGGTCTGCAAGTGTGATTCTTGTAGGTTGTGGTTCTAGATTTTTGTGTGAGTCAAAATTCCTGTGTGCGTTGTGTTCAAAAGTGTAATCTTGGTGTTTGATTTGTAAAACTTTTGAATATAGTGGAAACCAAGCTCAGGTTGTCTTGGAAAATTGGATGTAGCTCTGTGATTGAGTGAACCAGTATAAAAATAGTTGTGCATTCTTCTTTCCCTCATCTCCCTCTCTTTGAAACTCTTTAAAAACTCAAGAAAACCAAGCAATTTGATCTTTGGTGTGATTCAATACTTTGTACTTGTTATAAATATTGATTGGAACATGTCTTGTATGTAAAAGATTGTTGTTTGAGTTGAATTTGCGAATTCTGCATTCTGCATTATTCTCCAGTATTTTAGCCGACTGATTTGTCTTGTTAATCGACTGTTTCATAGCATCAAGAACAATTTAGTCTGCTCATTTATATTTTAATCGATTGAAAGTGTATTGGTCTGCTGCATTTACATCCAAACATTCCAGTCTATTAGATTCAATTGAAAAAGGTTTTAAGCTTTCGAAAAGGTTTATAAAGTCAATTCAACCCCCCTTCTTGGCTAGACTCACCATTTCAAAACTAACAAAGAATGCTATCATCAAAATAAATTCTTGAAGTCCCCACCACTTACCTAAGTAAGCGGACTGGGTCGAACATATAATACCTAATCCCCTAACTAAAATAGTGTATGATCATTTTTCATACAAACGAGATATCATCACAAAAATTTGTAAAACCAAAGCAGATGATAATAAGAGAAATTGAAAAATAGTGTATGATCATTTTTCTTCAAGTCCTTTTTGATGCCATGTTTCACCGGAATGGACGCTTTCCTCTTGGACCTGTCATGAACGTGAACTTCGACTAATGATTCCTACAGGTTGGGAACTTTAGTATTCCCGTCATTCTTGGCCTTCTCGGCTTGCTCTCTGCGCAAAGTCCTAAACAAGCTTAGGTTCTTTCTCCCCAATTGAGCCATATGACCTGGAACACAAACACAAATGGTTATCTCTCTCACATAAAGCATAACGATAAGAATAAAAAATGATACCTTCTAAATCAATAAGGGGGTGCACGGATAAATAAACTCTAACTAAACCCTTAGTGGGCAGCTTATTGCTAAATTTTTCCAAGATCTTCCCAACTCCTCTATCACTCGTCGACAACTCCTCCTTCTTCATATCCTTATATCGCCAAGGATTGTTGGTCCAACTAAATGGGAACTTCATACTCCTATCCTCATTATAGAAGTGTGAACAACTCGGCTCCTTCACAACGAATTTAAGAAAGTCGTCCTTAAAATGTTTGAACGATTGTGAAAAACCGTCCAAAATGCTTATACCCGGCCAGCTCACCAAGGACAACCAAGTGACCAGACTCTTTAGGTGGGTATCATAAAAATATAGGAAGCATGTAACATCCTGACAGGATATTATGAATTTCAATAATAAAATTAAAGAATTATGACATTAACTTCATTTATTAAAATCTCATTTCCCAAAAATGCGAGAAATTTAAAACTTTATTTCAATTTAAAAGTATCTTAAATACATTATAAACTCATTTATAAAACAAATTCATGTTCATATCCAGAGATTATAATCCGAAAAATCCATAATAAAAACAAATCTATAAAAATCTATCAACTAGCCTATGTTCCATCTCTATGCCTCACCCGATCCATCTGCAACATCCTCTACTCACGTGTACCGCGTACAGGATCATTGTCAAACACAAGCAGATAGGTGAGCTAATAGAATAAAACATATATATAACACATTTATATATATAACAGAATTACACCAAAGGAATTCCATCCTTTGATTTCATATCACATGGCCACAACCATGCTAACCATGTTCTACATTTTCTAGTGAGTATCTCAAGATGTCTTACTGCCATACCTAACAGCCACAACCAATAGAGCACGTGCGGGAAACCATGCTACGGATCACACACCGTAGCGCCAGGTTGAGTTCCCAATATGAATAATATTTGTAACATCCCAAGATTACCAAACCCATTGGTCTTATACCAAGGAGGGCAATCTATTTGGACCCATCCGTGTGGGCCACACTGGTAACACTCGCCAACCCGAGCCACAACTCAAGAGTTCCTCGTGTTCATCCGCCATCTCGAGCCACAACTCGAGGGATGTCATTCCGAGCCACAACTTAAGGAATGCCACGTGCTTAACCTCTATCTCGAGCCACAACTCAAATGATACGTTCTGAGCCACAACTTAAAGGATACGTTCTGAGCCACAACTCAAGGAACACCAATAAGCCGACCTTTAAGGCATCACTAAAATATTGTAGATCACGCACATTAAGAGTAAGAAACCCCAATACTGCTACAGCAAAATCGCTTAGCGCAAATCATGTAGCGTCAAACGCTGCCTGCTTCTAGACCGTCTGGCGGGGAACGCGTACCACCAGGCACCACGTGCCTTGAAACACACTACCTATGTAACTATCGCCTGGTGGGACATCCCTCACCGCCAGATGCCTCTCGTCTTACAAGACCCCTGGAACACTGGCTATCGCCTGGCGGGTTGAGCTCTGCCGCCAGGCGCCACACCAGTACAATGAGTTGTACTGGTTTTTTCTGCACTTCAACCATTTTGTAATCCTCTACCACGTAATCACACACCTCCAGAGTATAAATTCTCTTATTGATCATTGCATTACCACTATTCTTACTCTCACTTGGTTCCCCAATCCCATTGTACCAATGATTGGTTTACTTAAATTCAAACCTTCTCATCAAGCTTACAACTCATACACCTCCTACTAGCTTATGTCTAAACCTTACTATTACTTGATAGTAACATATTTAGTCCATTCATACCCACACCACAACCATATATTATGCCTTATATTATAATCTGCTATTTGTTCCCTATGCACAAGTTGTCAATGTCTCTAACTCAACCATCTGAATTACTAGTTAAGCTCATGAGAATTATATACTAACTTCTGCCATATTTTATACTTCATCCCCAATACAATTAGAATCATAGATTTCTAGTCCACTAATTAGTTCCTATCTCCTTTCCTTCACAAGTTCCTCACCAACTCTAGAAATAGTATAAAAGGATCATTTTCACTAATTATTCAATATTGTTCCATATCAAGGTCATCACAGCATCCAACCCGAACCCAGCACACCCAAAAATCCCCAGAATGCTTTTGGGTGTCGCGTTGTCGCCTGGCGAAACGCTAAGACCCGCCAGGTGGTGCATCAGTCATGGGAAAAATCCCAGGTTTTGTTACACCTGCTAACAACTTCCCTCACTCCATTTTCTTATTTCTCTATACAATCTCCTCCGTTTCAATTGGGAACACATATACCGGGGTACGATAATCAATTATAACTATTTCCCTCATGAATTCCAGATCAATTTCATAATAATCACACCTAATTTTAAAAACCCCAAATCTGTTAACCCTAATATTCACATATAACTAATTTTCGCTTAATTCTCTCGCTCTACAATGTAATTCCAACAATGCTCATCTCTTCAATCATTTTATGGTTTGGACACATTTTACACCGATCAAAAACAACACAGAACCCCGAAAACATAAAAATCGAGCCAACATGGCTCGCGTCACCTGGCGGGTGCTCATCACCGCCAGGAAGTTCATTAGGAAAACCCAAAACTAGGTTACAGGCTTATGCCGCCTAGCGGTATAGGGCTTCACCGCCAGGCGAATCCTCGCAGAACCAAGAAAATACACCCAATTTGACATGAGTCGCCTGGTGGCTAGGCGGTTTCTGGAAATTTTCCAAAAACTCGAAAATCAAAGAAAAATAAACTAAGAACATGCATTCAATTATCATACATTTCATGCAATCATCAATACGAATAAAATATCGTAGTCCAGATCCTCTAACCTGGAATTTCGTTTGCTTAGAGTTTGAATTATGAGTCTTCCCTTGAGCACCAATGTCCCCCCTTTGATTCCTTCCCAAATCAGCTATTCTTTTAACACCAGAATCACAATTTCTCTCTGAAATTTCGCTCCTCATAAGGTTCTCTCTAATGGCAGCCTCAAAAATCTTCTTTCTCTTCCTTAATTGACTTTTTAATTAGGTATTAAGGGTGATTAATGGCCAAAACGAAAATTATCTCATTAATTGTCGTAATTACCATTCAAGCACAATTATGTCATGGTTTTCCAGCCCCTATTTGGCTTCCCATTCAGCTATGGTTTTCCTCTGCCCTTTAACATTCAAGCCAAAACTAATTTTAGCAAAAAAGAAAGTTTACTTTGGTTCTACCAAGGTTTGAACTCACAACCTCCCGATTACCCAGTACATGGACAACCAATTTAACTAATTCATGTTTCGTGATGGTCAATATAATTCTATGATTATACCATCACTCAACATGATCAAGCATATTGTCAAAAATAATAATAAATTAAATAACACACAATAGGCATACATAAGACTCAAATCCAAGTCCTCTCAACACAACTAAGTACTCTCAACCATTTGAGCTAGCACTTTTCCACATCACATCAATCAAAATTAAATGCCATAAAGGTTTCCACTACCCGCATTTATTAATTAATTAATTATTTAATTAATTAAATTCCACGGGTCTTACAAAGCACTACGAAGAACGCTGAAGATATAAAGATCGACATAGCACACGAAAAGCTTGAAGATAACCCCAACTGTTAGGATGCAACTAGGTAGGCGCGACGTTCAACAGTCGAAGCACCCCCATTGTAAAATCATCAAAAGGAACCCGCACATGTAATTGCAAGAAATGGCACATGTACATGTAAAAGAACGCCTCATCGGCACTCCCTTGATCATGACAGACACACTCAACTATGCTCACTCGCTCCAAGGATACAATATCTGGAGAAGCACCTCTCTAAAAGACAAGGATGTAATTCAAACATGAGTTGAGTATCCAGGACCATCTGAAGAGCGAATATTGGGTTCTCACGTCGACGACCACCTACTCGTATCCGGCCTTTGCTGGTTAACTGCTTTCGGCTACCTCCTCAGGAGGATCCTCTCTAGTATCATGAATAACCTCCGTTTGAACCCCCTATCGTCAGCCAAATGGCTACTACCCTCATTCCTCGATTCTCCACTCCTACTACTCGACCCTGATGTAGACGAACTATCACTATCATTGGACATACCTTATAAAAAGGAAAGTTGACGGCACAAAGAGGGAATGTAACATCCCGTCCAGATATTACGAATTTACTTAATAAAATAAGATAATAATATTAAATACTCATTTATTAAGCTCCATTTTCCAAAACATGTGAAATATAAAATTGTATTACATCCGAAGTTAACTCAATCCATAAAATTTAAAACTCAATTATAATGTTTACGGGTAGTAATATGAAATATTACAAATTCTTTAAAAACTCATAAAATATAAAACTCTAAGAAAGTCCTCTCCCAACTAGCCCCGCTTCGGCTCTATGCCTCACCAGATCCACCTACAACATCGACTGCTCCCGTGTACCGCATACACGATCATCGCCAAACACAAGCAGATAGGGTGAGCTAATAGAATAAAACATATGCATCAATTTATATAACAAAACACACAATCCAAGGATCCTCATCCTTTGATCTCATATCACATGGCCACCACCATGTAATCCATGTTCTACGTCTTTGGTTAATAATCTCAAGCTATCGTTGTTGTCCAACCTACAAGCCACCACTTGTAGAACACATGCAAGAACACTCGCCAACCCGATCTCAACTCAAGGGTTCCTCGTGTTCATCCGCCATCCCGAGCTCAACTTGAGGGATGCCATTCCGAGCCACACTCGAGGAATGCCAACAAGCCGACCTTAGAGATATCACCAAAGCTTTGTAGACCACGCACATCAACACAATCAAAGTTGCTGCTACTGCGTTATCGCCTAGTGCTGCTCCAGAGCCGCCAGACGAAACCCGCTTTCAGATCGCCTGGCGAGGGACACATATTGTCAGGCGCCACGCGTCATAGCAATCCCTAGAATTGTAGCTATCGCCTGACAGTCCAAGCCTTTCCGCCAGACACCACCAGTACAACTCGTTGTACTGATTTTTCACAATTTTTGCGCATTTTCTATCACACTCTTTATTCCTCAACACTCACCCAAAATCCATAGACCTGGATAAATATTGTTCTCATTGCTCGTAATTCCTTATTTCAACTTTAGATTAGCATTAACACTTATTCATTTAAGCGCACATACACTCAACCATTTCACTCAAAGGAGATAACCGACAATCCTATTCCACATACAATTTATGCATAACGATATAACCTAACTAAATAAAATAACCAAATATATATTAGCACAAACCATAGAAACATAACCAAACACAAAATAATATTATAATGACTTCCATACATTTCACTTTACGTAAATGTTAAATGTAATATTTCAATATATTATATGCTTTCATCCATTTCACTTTTAAGTTATACACATAATATTTTAATATATTATATAAGATATAGTAATTTAGTATATTATATAAACATACATCTTAGCATAATGTATATAAAACTGTTGCTTTTTAAGTGTATTTGAAATGTTTTTGATGATGTCCATAATAGCATGAAAATGGTTAACATGACATGTGTGTGATAATCTGAAAATGTTAATCTGCTGCCCCGATAGTCGACTAGCCAACTAATGTAGTCGACTAGGTTCGTACCTGATAGCAGCTGTTATATAAAAACAGTTTCTGCACTTCCCGATAGTCGACTAGCCAACTAATGTAGTCGACTAGGTTCGTGCCTGATTGCAACTGTTATATAAAAACAGTTTTTGCACTTTCTCAAAAATAACCTGTTGAATCAAAAGAAAGAAAGAGAAGTGTGAAACAGGTTCTTGGAGCTATCTTGGAAGGTCTTCTTGAAGAATTCTATCAAGACACATTCAATTTTGACTTGGCAAGAAGAAGAAATTTCAGTCTTGGAAAAGGTGTACTCAATCCATTTTGTAGGCTTTGTTCTTGTATTTTGATACAGTTTGAAACTGTTTGTTTTTGTTGTTTTTTGTCTAAAGCAAGTGTGTGTGATAGCCTTGCTGTTGTGTGGTTGTGCAAGTGTGTGGATGCCTTGCGTTTGTGTTCCTTTATCTTAGAATTTAGATTTATCAAGTGTATTTGTAAATCTTGAAATTCTTGTGATATAGTGAATATATCTAGCTGTGGTTTGCTAGATGAACTGGATGTAGATTCTTAAGAATCGAACCAGTATAAAAA
>Ga0209589_1012300_pt1 | contig 11675 bp, 9 predicted proteins | sample CowpeawhiteBW_FD_187525 | JGI IMG/M metagenome (GOLD analysis project Ga0209589, IMG submission 187525) | Root nodule microbial communities of legume samples collected from California USA - Cow pea white BW (SPAdes) (version 2) | ecosystem: Host-associated > Plants > Roots > Nodule | place: USA...
AGTTAACGAAAAGGATTTGATTGAAAAAAAATTACGAAAAGTAGGACCAAACTGAAAACATTTTCAAAGGTAGGACCAAAGTGAAAAAAGTGGTCCTAAACTAGGACCAAAAGACCATTTAAGCCTTGTTTAAAAGTAAAAACATTGTTCTAATATAGATGTCACACATATAACATATATAAACATGTTTCTCAATTTAAACAATTTATTTTAATTTTAAAAAATTCATGTGTGTAAGATTAACATGAAAAATATATTTTTATTTATAAAGTACTCTTCAAGGTAATTTTCCATACATATCCTTTTTCCCTTTAAAAGTACGTGTTAGTTTTATATTATGATATTTTTAAATTGTTTTTTTATAGTTAAATACAATCTTTTTAAAACTAAAAACAAGACAATATTGTTAATATAAAGCAACAAAATCATATTTTAAACTAAGATAATTATATCTTCAAATATATAATTTAATAGAGTAATATATTTAGTATTTGTTATAAATAAGAAATTACATATATTATTTTACATTTTAACTCAATAATTTTTTTTTATTTAGGATATTTGGTTTAAAATAATAATATTTTACTTAAATTTGGTAATGTTTTCAACATGTTAATTTTGACAATATTATTAAATTATTACAATATACTTTTTTTAATATATCATAAAATATTTTTATTTTCGATCTTAATGTAATATAAAATTAATATTGATTCAACTAAAATACTAAGTTTCGGTCAAATATCGAAAGTTAAACTTATATATAATTTAAGTATTTTTAAGATCTTCATCTTTAATGTCTCAAGGGTTGTAGATTGTTTAAAATATTAAATTTTGGTTATAAGATGAAAGTCGAGCACAACCATAATATGAATATTCTTAAATTATTTGTCTTGAAAGTTTGGGACTCTAGACCATCTAGTATGACCATATGATAGTCATAGGATGTGATCAAACACATCATAATATGTTCAAGTTTGGGCGAAGAACAAATAAAAATGATGTCTTAAAACTAAAAAAATATAGTTGGTTATTTGTCAATTTTATACTAGTTTGAATTTATTCAAATTTGACCTGATGATTGTTTGGTATAACTTTACGAACCGATACAGCCAATGCAACCTGAGATGAAAACACTACTCACACTCATCAAAAAGTAAAAAATTTGAGTATAGTTTTCGATGAATCTTTCGAGGAAGGATCATCAAAAAAGGAAGACGCAACATCATTAAGACATGAGTATAACCTATATGTATTACTTTGAAAGTTTGGAGCTCCAGACCATCCAATATGACCATGTGGCAGTCATAGGACATGATCATACACATCCTAAAATTGCTAAAGGTTGGGTGAAACAAATAAAGAAGGATGTCTTAAATGTTAACAATCTAGTCGCATTCAACCCAACAATTTTATACTAGATTGAGTATATTCAAACTCAACTTGGTGACTATTTTGCTATGACTTCTTGAACTGTTAGAGATTTAGATGAAAGCACTATCCTCACTCACAAAAAAGTAAAGAGTTTGAGTATAATTCTTTATGGATCTTTCAAGTGAGGATCACCGAAGAGATACAATATTAATAAAACATAAATCTAACTCACACATAAGAAATTGACATCACCTTCAATCTAAACCTTTAAAATAATGAATGTATGGGTCTTCGTCTTGATATGATACTCAACTTTCTTATTTTTATTTAATAAAAAACTTAGACTCACTCTTATATTTTTCTAACAATTTTGAAGACTAACTAACATTATTCTTAAAAAACTAAGAACAGTTAAAGAAAGAAATGAGTGAAACTCAATTATAGAAAGCATAATTCTCAAAAGTTAGTTAGGTTTGTTAGAGAAGAAAAACAACAAAAGAAAGCAGATAACAAAACTCTCACTTACCTTAATATATTTGAGATCTTAAACATTGTGTTTGACTTGTTTCTTTTTAGTTCTTTTACTTTTAAATTATGCAAGATAAATTTAAAACAAATATTTTTTAAATATAATTATATTTTAGAAATAATTTTTTTATTTATGATGTATTAAAAAATACTCTTTTACCATCATTAAAAATTATAACATCAAAATTAATATACAGAAAATAAATTATAATTGATTTTTTACAGAAGGCTAAATAAATTATAGATATTTTTAATAAATTTTTTTAAAGTTAAACTATTGATAAAAAAATATATATAATTACGATATTCATTTAAAAAAAAATGAATACATTACTTACTTAAATTAGATATCTAGACAAATAATTCTTTAAAACATTGAAAACATTATTTATTATGTTAATACTAAACTAATTATATTTAAGAAGTAAAGTGACAGGATATTAAAAATTAATTTTTTTTGAAGAACCGAAATCAACCACAAATTTGAAACATATATTTGCACTCAAAATTCTCACATAAAAGTTGTTAATCTGAGTTCATCAACGTTTCAGCTTCCATGCGCACAGCACAGCTTGAACTGTGTTGATATAAATTTCCAACGATAACCAAACTTGCATTTAAGTCATTCTCATCTGAACACTTCCAAACTCTACCGCCAAATCACTCTCAACGCCCACCGTTTTAGCGGTTACTCAGCTCTTCCATCTTCTTCTCTATCCTCTCTTCCACTCCTCGAATGCTGAATCACTGACTTTCCCCTTCTTACCCAATAAAAGAACCCACAATGTCTTCCAGGCGCCACTCCCTCGGCGGACCGCCGCCGCACGCCGCCGCTGAGTCCACTCACAACCTCCGACAGCGAGTCATCACGTGCCTCAACAAACTCTCCGACCGCGATACTCTCGCCGGCGCAGCCGCGGAACTTGAGTCCATCGCCCGAACCCTAAGCCATGACTCATTCTCCTCTTTCCTCTCCTGCATTCACAACACGGATTCTTCTTCCAAATCTCCTGTTCGCAAACAATGCGTTCATCTCTTAAACATTCTCTCGCGCTTCCACGGGGAAGCTCTCTCCTCGTTTCTTCCGAAAATGCTCGCCACTGTGCTCCGTCGCCTCCGCGACACCGACTCCGCCGTGCGATCCGCATGTGTGGACGCAGTCGCGGAGATGTCGACGAGGATCACGCGGCCGCCGTTCGCCACCGCGTTCCTGCGGCCGCTCATGGACGCGCTGGTGCAGGAACAGGATGCCAACACGCAGATCGGCGCCGCGCTGTGCCTCGCGGCGGCTGTTGAGGCCGCGCCGGATCCCGACGCGGAGGCTCTCCGGCGGAGCGCGCTGCCGCGGCTGGGGAAGCTAGTGAAGAGCGATGTGTGCAGAGCGCGGGCGGCGCTGCTGGTGCTGATCGGAAGCGTGGTTGCCGTCGGCGGTGCGTCGAGCCGTGGTTCGATGAGCTGGCTCGTGCCGTGCCTGGTCGAGTTCCTTGGCAGTGAGGACTGGACGGTGAGGAAAGCCGCGGCCGAGGCTCTGTTGAAGGTGGCTTCCGTAGAGAAAGACCTGGCCTCGCAGCACAAGGTTCTGTGTTTAGATTCGTTGCAGAATAGAAGGTTTGATAAGGTATGTTACCAGTTTAGCTTTCTTCAGTTATAATTGTAACTATATTTCACAGTTGTGGTGGTAGTGAAATTGAAAACAATTAAAAGTTGCCATAATAATAATAATAAAAAAAATAATAATGTTGGATTGATGTTGAACGTTGATATGATTGTGGTGGGTGTTCCTGTTTTTTGTCGCAGATCAAAGTAGTTCGAGAAACTATGAATCGTGCTTTGGAGACGTGGAGGGATGTAACTGAGGATGCTCCCGCGATGGTTAAGTCCGAATGTGATTCCGTCTGTGGTAAGGCTTTATTTTTGAATTGTGCTAAGACATCAAGTGAAGTCACTTTCAAACCTTGATAAGGATCTTCTTCTTGGGTTTTCTTATCTTTTGGGGTAGCTTTTGAAATGAACATATGACCGTATTTCCATGTTTTGACACGAATCAAATCCATAAAAACATGTATTCAGTTGGACTGAATTGATTTTAAGAGTCAATGATTAATAATTATCATAGTTGTGAATCAGAGTGGTATACCCTTAAAGTGAGTTTTGTAACATTTTAGGATAGATTTGTGGATAAAACTTGCTCCCCCTTTTTGGGTTGTGCAAATCACCACCAAAAATTGTTCCTTTTCAGAATTTGAAGTTGATATATATTCTTTATAATTTAACAGCTCTAAAGGGATGTAGCTTTTACAAATGCTGCTGAAGTAATCTCATAATTCTTCATATGTTTTTGCTGTATTCTGCAGGCACAGATTATGGCAAAGGTCAGCCTGTCACTAAAAGTCCACCCAGTGTTGGCTCTAAGTCTTCTAAAACAGTCCCTGCCAACAGGTCTCCTCCTCCGTCTGGGGTTTCATTCATGTCCTCCACAAAAGGAGAAAATTTTCTAAAGAGTAATGAGAAGAATTCAAGAATGGCAACATTGCATCAGCGTGATGATGAGAAATCCTCAGTTGAGAAACTTGAAGGTCTGTTTTCGAGCTCCGCCCACTCAAATATGTCTAAGGAAGATGTTGTTAAAAGATGCGATGTAGAACATTCTAGCCCAACCCCATATCAAAATGGAGTAAATTCGAGGGCAGAGATAAAGCGTGTTCTCTTTAGCAAGATGTCTGATGAAAAAGTGAAGAGATTCAGTGGTTCAAAATCTCGTGTGGTTCCATGTTACGATGACCCAAATGTTGTAGACAATAGTGCAAATGATGTTTGTGACAATCCACAAGACGTTGAGGATTTTTCTTTGATTCGGGAACAACTTATTCAAATTGAAAACCAGCAATCAAATCTATTAGACACCCTTCAGGTATACTTTTGTACCTTGTTATGCCTTTCACACTACAAATCAGCACTAGACCTCTCTAATCCAACCTTTTCATATTGAGCTTTTGAATTATTTTTCAAATGGCTAGTCTTCTGACTGTCTATCATGTTGGGTAGATTGAATATTCCTGTTTCTTTCTTTTTTGGCATTCATAAAGTTGCTTGTGTTTTTAGTTTCTGATTCAAGAGAATATTTTTCATCTTGGACTAGTTAATATGGAATATAAACAAGCTGCATATATTATGGAAATAAAGAAGCAGATTACCATATCCTTTTACCTAAAATCTTGAAATTCTAATAGTCCTATTGACACTATACCTTTTTGTGGTTTACTGTTGTTGAGTTCCATCCTCCGTTATTACTCGAGTATAATGAATGAGTATCGCATTGCTATTTGAAACTATGACTAGGACTGTGTAGTCCCCAAATGGGAAAAACCTATAATCTTCTAACAATGGTTCATCTTAACTATCTTGTACTCCAATCCCACCATTTCAATCCCTTACCCCTGCACTTCTACCACATGTTTAAATATGAAATTACCTTTTCCTTTGTATTTAAGCTGTCCTTAGATTATAATAAATAGTAATACCTCACAGCCTCTCAATAGTAAATATATACTTTTGACTCATGTCTTCATCTTGGTTTGAGTGTAGAGATTTATTGGAAGCTCCCAAAGTGGTATGAATTCTTTGGAGTCACGAGTACATGGTCTAGAGATGGCCCTGGATGAAATTTCATATGATTTGGCAGTTTCAAGCGGCAGGTTTTCCTATACTGATGTCACAGATGACACCTGTTGCAAGCTACCTGGTACTGACTTTTTGAGTTCTAAATTTTGGAAGAAAACAGAAGGTCGGTATTCCACATCAAAGTTCTCTTTAGGAAACATAGCATCAACAAATGGTGTGCATAATGGAACAACCAATAAAGATGGAGGTAAAGAAATATTTACTCCAAATAACAATAGATTGCAGCATGGTAAGGGTGGATATTTTGTGAACCAATTGGCTGAAGTTCAAAGCAACAATTTTAAAGGGCTTCATACGTATAAAATGTCTACAAACAGGGTCCAAGATGCCATGAGAGCACAAACTGATAATGCCAGCAGATATGGTGGCATTCACCCAGCTACTGAAGCACCGAGAAACCATAATGTCAGGTAACTATATATCAGACTTTGGTTCAAGTTAAATTATAATCTTAGAAAATAATATTCTAGTTTGTTGTTCCTTTTATTTTTCAAATATTTACCTGAATTATCTACGTTTTGTGGCCTGTTTATTGCTGACCTTTGTTAATTCATTTTATTTATGTGCCATGTTGCAACTGGTAAATCACCGTTTCTGTAAAGTCATATGGTAATTGTGGATTTACAAAGTTGCAGTTTGTATCACTATCCCAATTAGTATATATAAAATTGTATGAATAGGCCTGTTATTTTTGCTGGATTGTAATATCAGTATTCACTTGGTTCTTTAGGTAATCATTCATCATTATCTGCATCCATCCCCTTATACTTGAAGTTCTGTTAATTGTATATGTAAAACATAACTTATAATATTCCTTCTCTGCACTTGTTCAGGTCATCTGTATAGCGAAGACGAGATTTCTCAAGTGTCATGACTCACGGATCACTAGTTTGTTGATGAACTCCCGAAAGTGAATCTTGTTCTTGCTTGTTGGTCCAGGTTGCAGTGCAAATGAGTAGTTGTTTACTTTTATAGCAATGATTAGTAAATTATTATTTAGATAGAGATGACTATTTTCTCCAAAGTTATCCCTATAGAGGTTGAGTCAGCAGCATGTGGATTCGGATGTAATATAGGAGCAGGAGTATTAGTAGTGTGTAGTTTAAACGAAGAAATGTGATGCAGGCGTGTAGATTTATCTTGGTATTTATCAGAAAAAACTATAGGCCTTTGGCATCCTCATTAGAAAGAGGATAAAAGAATGATGTGCTCTTCATAACTGTTCCGAGCCTCTGCCATAACTGACTCATAGTATAGGTATTATCTAGGAATGAAGGTAGGTCGGATGAAATTGATTCTTTCTATGTTGACGGAGCAAGCTAAGCTGAGGTTGTATTTCAAAACCCAGAAAATGAAAGTTGGAAATTCAATCCTAATTTTGTCGGAATGAGAGAGATTTAACTTTTTCTAAGAATAATGTATATTTTGAATAAATCATATATAGCTATATCAAAATTAGTAAATGTTTTTTTAAACATGTAACTTAACAATGAAATCATGTTTAGTAAAAATATTTAATTTCATTTAAGGGAAAGGAAGTTTCATTATAATAATTTAAGTAAGCAATTGGTGAGGATGATATTTTAGTGAAAAGAATAATATTAATATTATATAATAAAGGTTTACCGTGTGCCAGTGTGTCAATATAGCTCAACATGGCATTCTTATATCATGTAATGTATTGTAAGCATGCAATAAATAACATTTCACAGTGAATGTCACCCTGGACTAATAAGTTAGAGGTGTGTTTCTTGTTGTGTAGTATTTCCAAGGTTTATGAGAATGACGAAGGCAATGCTGCTCCCCTTGGCTTCTTTGGGAGATATTGGGACAAATGCCAGAGATGCATGTATTAGAATTAAGTGTTAATGGTAAAGCTCAATTTGGGGTATTCTGAAACTAATTGAGTTTCCAATATCTTACATAACATTTTTTCCTGAACAGTCATATATTTTCAAATTTCAATTTTACCCTATTTCACATTACACGATCTGAAGATATTTTAGAATATAGAATCCAAAATACTAAATTTGTATTTCAGATTATGTAATCCAGAACTTAAAAAGAAAAAACATAATCTAAAATCTGCAATACTAATTTTACATTTCGGAATGTAATTTATATATTTCGAATTATATGATCTATAATATATTTTTAATTTTTACATTATAGATAATATAGTTTAAAATATAAAATTTTGTGTTTAGAATTATATAATCTGAGACACAATAATAAAAGATGTATTCTAAATTATAGAATTTTTAATACATTTTTATTTTGTATTTTGGATTGAGAAAAAAAAAAACTAAAAATTGGAGGAGGGAGCTATACTTGAAGTAGGAAAGTGGGCTATGGGTGGAAGGGAAAAGGTACAGGGTTGTGTCTAATTAACGTGTCTAGTCATATTTTTTTCATTTTCACCGTAAAGATGTCCGGCATTTCCTTTCACTTTCTATGTAACTTTGAAAAATTGGATAAGGGGATCAAAGATGGTGAGGGGAATAAGAGAGAGAAGAAGGGCGAGAGAGGAGAGGGGTGACATGTAGAAGCGGATTGGAATAAGATATGGGTATAATGGTCTTTTCATTTGACCTATGGAGCTGTAGGAAGAAATTATGGATATGTAGGAAAAAATGGCCTATCTTACTCGTTGAATTTATAGGCTTATATATGGCCTCAAGATGGCAGCTTCTTCTTCTACATCCACAAATCCCCATGCACTCTGGTAACAAAAAAAAAAAAAAAAAAAACTATTTTTGGCTTTCGATTACACAACCCGAAAGTTATTTAGGTTTTGGATTGTATAACCTCAAAGTAAGAATGGCAATGTGAATATTGAATCCGCAAACCTGCCAAAACCGAGCCTGCATAACCGCGATCCATACGGGTTGGCCTACGACTTACATGGGTTAGCCCACAACTTGTATAACCTAACAACTTTTATTAGGAATGTCAACGGGACAGGTTAAGTAGGGTAGTAGCTCTCTCGTACCCTAATCGTTGAATAAATATTTATCCGTATTAGTATTCACATCCATGCGGATATCCGTTATGCGGGTACTCATATATTTTAATATCCACAAATATCCATGAGTAGCCGCGGGTGTTTGCAAAAGAAAATGTTAATATGTAATAACATATTTTAACCATAAATTAAAAAAAAATAATGCATAACATTCATAAATTTAAATAAAAGTGCAAATAATCCAATTAAATAGTGTTGAATGACAATTTACAAAGAAATGAAGATTTTTTTGAAATCAATTGATAATAAATAACCCATTTAAACTCAATGTGTTAATTTTTTAATCATGTTTTTTTAATTTAAATTAGAGTATAGTGGATACGGGTATCTATGGGTACGAATACAATGATATCCGTACTTGTCCCGCTAACATGCGAGTATAAAAAATATTCGTACATGTTACCCGCGGATTATCCATACCTGTTACCCGCGGATATTCATTTCCTATCCATTTTGAGTTTTATCCGCGGATATCCACGGGTACAGGTTTTTTTGACATCCCTATCTTTCACCCTAACTTTATAACAAATTCATGTTTTGATTTTTTTTATTAGACTTGTTTTGATGGTCCAGGACTTGTTTTATTGGACTGTTATGATGTTGTTTATTGGACTTGTTTTTATTGAATGTTTTGATGCTCCAAATATTATAGACTATTTTGATTTGTTATATTGGATTGTTTTCATGCTTCAGGTTCATTTTATTGAATTGTTTTGATGTTTAAAATATTAAAATTATAATATCCATGACTTTTTTTTTAAGTCAAGATGCTCAAATATGCGAGCCAGCCCACGGGTCTGTGGGTCTAGGGGCCCACAAGTATGCCGGGCAGGCCACATTTTCAAGTCTGCAATTAGGGATGTCAAAAAAATCCGTACCCGTGGGTATCCGCGAATAAAACCCGCAACGGGTAGGAAATGAATATTAAAAATGGATACACGCTACCCGTGGGTATGGGTATTTTTGATATCCGCATGTTAACGGGGCGGGTAGGGTATCATAGTATCCGTACCCGTGGATACCCATACCCGCTAAACTTTACCTTATATATATATATATATATATATATATATATATATATATATATATATATATATATTAGTAAACAACATTATGAGTCTTCATCCAATAATGGTGGTCAGATTCTTACTCCACAAATGAGTAAATTACTTCCATATACTGTGGAGGTATTGATGTGTCTCTAAGATTGGTTATGAACCAACATGGAAGGTAATAAAATTAACACTTTTACTTAGATATTTTAATTAAGTGATTGTTAGAAATTTTTACTAAACTTCTTATGTTTTAAGGCTCTTCTAGATTAAAATTGGACAACATGAAACTTTATACAATGTTGCAAGAGGTGGAATTGATGAAGTTAGTAATTTCTTTAATATTTTATTCAAAAATAAACTATAATATAAATTGCTAGTGATTTTTTATTTGTTTATTTTTCAAGAATCAATCGGAGAAAGGGGACTTGTTGATCTAAGCACTAATTATGGTTAAATATTTATTTTTTAAAATATTTTTGTAAATACGCGGATATGAAAAAAATAGAGGGGTATCCGCATAACGGATACCCGACGGATATAGGTACGGGTACGGGGCAAATATTTATCCAGCAGGTAGGGTACGGGGGAGCTACTACGCGTACCCTACCCGCCCCGTTGACATCCCTATCTGCAACTTCTTTGCGGGGCGAGCCAACCCAACCTGCATAATTAAACGGGTGGGGTCGACCCACATTACCATCCCTACCCGATAGTCATTTTTGACTTTCAGATTATACAATTCTCTAGGAAAAAAATTGATCGTAGATTGTATAATTAGAATTTCGTTTTTTAACTTTTGAACAGTAAAAAATCATTTTTTTTACTTTTAGAAATGACCTTCGAATCCATATATAATTAGATGAGTCTATCAAGGTATTAATAGACGAGTCTAGCAAGTCTTCCCATGCAGTAATTAGATGAGTATAACAAAAAATATTACACGAGTTTAGCAACACACATTAGACGACACTGGCCATATACTAATCAAACGAGTATAACAAAAAATATTAGATGATTCATCTCATACGTTGATTAAACGAATTTAATAATACATTGATTAGACGAATATAGCAAAAAATATTAGAAGAACTGTTCATATATTGATTACATGAGTTTAACAATATACATTAAACAATTATGTTTATAGACAAATTAAACAAGTCTATCATTAATACATATTAGATAAGTCTATCAGTTTACTCATTAGATAAATCTTACAATACATATTAAATAAATTTGTTCATACATTATTATATAAATATACCAAAAATTATTAAACAAATATAACAATATACATCAGACGAATTTTTTCATATACTGGTAAGACGAAATGACTTTTAAAACTTTGATGGAAAGAATGAAGGTCAAAGTAAGTGAAGAAGTCACTAACACAAAAAAGGCCTTTAACGTCACCCCAATAACGTCTGCCTAAGAAAAGTCCAACGTTAAAAATGTGCGGTGGCATTTTTGTAAATAACGAGACCTTTTTAACGTCTGACGTGGAGCGGGCAGACGTTACTTAACGTCTGTTAAAAAATACCCCGACGTCACTCAAAAAAGGACGTCGGACCAGAGCGCGCCAGACGTCCCTTGACGTCGGACCAGAGCGCGCCAGACGTCCCTTTACGTCGGCCCCTCCCACCCCCGACGTCACTTAACGTCGGACATAACACCCCCGACGTTAAGTTTCAGTTTATCTCTGCGCGAAACGCAGAAACCCTCGCGCTGTTCATCGTTTACGCGAGATTCCCGCCGGCGACGCCATTTCCGACCCACTCCAGGTGAGTTTCGAAAGGTTTTCGCCATCAAACTTGTTGGGGTTTGATTATGGGTTGATTTTACGCGTTTTGAACCGATTATTTTCCGTTTTCATCTCCATTTGCAGTGTTTTGAGATTCGTCCCACTTGCTCTTCGTTCCCATTTGGCCAGCAGTGTGCGGAGACCCTAGACTTCCTCTCAAAGTTCGTCTTTCAATTAGAAGAGGTTAGTTTTTCATTGTATGTATATATTT
>Ga0209589_1012303_pt1 | contig 11672 bp, 9 predicted proteins | sample CowpeawhiteBW_FD_187525 | JGI IMG/M metagenome (GOLD analysis project Ga0209589, IMG submission 187525) | Root nodule microbial communities of legume samples collected from California USA - Cow pea white BW (SPAdes) (version 2) | ecosystem: Host-associated > Plants > Roots > Nodule | place: USA...
ATGATCTTATTGGATTTAGCCAAAGGATACACAATAACTTCCATTACTCTTCCCCAAAAATGATTTGGTTGCCACCTTACTCTCTCCTATAGTAATATTTCATGCTCCAACAAAAAAAAAAAGAGGCTTGTACCTCAAGTAAAATTCATGATGAAACATCATATCTCAGATCTTGGAACCTTTTCATCAAGCTCAACTTGAAACCCTCAACTTCTGCATCCTCAAGTGAATTTGGTACAGACCTAATTACTGAAACGGCCCCGACCTGATGCATGGATGCTAGAGCTTCATCTATAACAATGAAGTAATTTATGTCAATAAAAAAGAAACAAAAAAGATTAGCACTAGCAGTACTATTTTGCTTTTGCTTTTGCACATCTTTCAACCTCATAATGTTATTTGAACTGAGTTCTTAATAATAAAAAATATTGACAAATATAATGTCCCAAAGTACCAAGTTATTTTTCATCTTTAAAAGTCCATATCTATTGAATAAGGACGACAAACTGAATATTGTACAAATAAATTAATAAAACGTTAGTATGTAGAGGTTGAGTACTTTTGGTGTATTATTTAGAACAACGAAAGCACCATCGGTCTTAAATCTACCTCTCCAAGAGAGCATGATCATAAGTATATTTTAAACAAGTCTACACAGAACACGTAAATAAAAATACTTAAGAATTATGATTCCACCTGAGTGTAATAGTGCATCAAGAGCTTGCAATGCTGCTTTCCGTGTCCGGTCATCTTTCGCTGTGCTTAACATATTTAAGAGTTCTTGAGCTCCACCCATCTCAATTATCTTCTTTCTTCTTTCATCTTGCGAGCAAAAAAGTAACAATGTTGACTACAAAAAACTTATGCAGAGACAAAAGATTTTAGAATGTAATAAATCACCTTGTTTCATCCTTAATCAGTTTCATGAGATACCTAAAAAAACCTCAGTAAGTATTTCATTATCAGTTTTTGGGGACAAAATTTCAACCTATATTAACTCTTTTATTCCAAATTCAAAATCTCCCATCAACTATAATTTTGTCATCTCAAGAATAAGCTAAGATTAATACTAAATGACTAAATGCAACTAGTGTAAAGCAGAAGGATAATGTAACTATGTTTGTCGCAAGAATAGAAATTTGATAACCTACCCTAATGTACAAATAAATAAACCAACAAGTGCTTCAATATATGTCATGTGCCAAAGAAATATGGATCATAAAGTACCAATAACAAGCAATTAGCGGTGACACAGATAGTGATAGGAAAACTTACCATCTACTGCAAAACGAGTCAATCTAGAAGCTCCCATCCTTTTGAACAAGGGATCCTTGACACGCAAAAGCGAAATAGACTGTTGCATCAAATTATCTCCTGAAAATTGTATTTCAACAACACTGTAAGGCTAGAACTACAAAAAGCAAATGAAGACTTTTTACAAGTTGAAATTGTTGATGGAAAATTGCGGATACCCATATAAGGAAAGAAATGGTATCCTGCAACCCCGGCAGTCACAAAAAAAATCGTCTTCAATAGCCATCCAACTTTCCTCTCGGCTTCTTCCTCGATCGATAGCTCATCTGAAAATCGAAAGAGCAATAAGTGAAGCCGTGCAACATAATTGTAGTTGAAATACAGAAACCAGAAATTGAATTAGAAAAAGAAAACCACTTTCTTTTTATTTTACAATGTCTGATGATCTTAGTCATCACCATACAACATAATCACACAAAAAAATACACCGAAATCATCACTCTAACATAAACGGTATAAGCTAACCAGGAGTCCGCGGCGGCTGCTCCCGCTGCGCGGCGGAGGCCTGGGGATTGCAAAGCTGAGGCTTGGAGACGATGGTTCGGAGGAAGATGGTAGGGTTTTGGGAAGAGTGGAGGAGCCTCGAGGTGGGTCTGAGGACCTTCGAAGCTAACAAACCAAACCCCATTCTCTCTTTTTTACTTTCTGATTCGCTTTCTCTTTCTTTCGATAGATAATGGCTTTGTTCGGAGTGGGAGATGGTGATGCAACAGGCGATGGTTGAAGGAATCTTCTTCAGTTCCTGAAGCTGCGATGTGAGTAAGTTTGTTTCGTTGGTGAAGAAGAAAATGGTTTTCAGATTTGGGTGGGTGGAGTGGTCCGATACTCGATTTGGGTTTTGCCCGACCCGAAACTAATAAATGGTTGCGAAAATGAATGAAAACTACTTTGAGGGCTTGCCATTTCAATGTTGAAAAAGTGGAGTTCGTCGGTTTTTTTGGGAAGGCCCATTAACAGCCCACTTAATGCAAACATAAAACAAATGAAGGCAAAGTATTTATATTTGAATAAATAATATAGGCACTCATCATACAATTATAATAAATTATAAATTTAAATTAGTCAATTACCTTAAAATTCATATAAAAAAAAATTGATCGACATAAAATACGACACTTCCTAATTGTTCTTCACCAAAATCAAAGGGCATTACAGAATTTGAACCCGAATGTGTTTTCCGGGTCGGATTCCGAATTAAACAATGTTATTTATAGGGCCAACAGGAGCTTGAGATGAATTAGTGATTTTAGCCCACGATCTATTTGGGTAAGGAACAATTGCTATCTGTACCCCCAACAACTTTTTCTTTCACCAATTCAAACACTTCTTCCTCTATTTTAAATTGATGGATACGAAAGTCACCGATCCATAAGTTAAAAGGCGAAAAAAATATTTTAGTTGTGCAAAGCCTGTTCTGAAACTATCTTTAACAATATTCTTTGATTTTTATAAGAATAAATTTATTCTTTTACCTTAAAAAATCACTTATTATTTTATAATTTGTAATAATTTAAATTATATTATGGGTTCCATCAATTCTCTTACAGTGGAGGTTAGTTGGTTAAATCGTGATAGTTAAATAGTTATATCTAATGCTTGTCCAGTATTCGAAATGTTAAATAAAGGTGTTAAAATTTGAGGAAAAAACAGTGTTACATGAATCCAATATTTTAAAGATGGATGAAAGAGGACGTTGATGAGTTGTAGTACCCACTAAAGCAAACCCTAAAGAAACCTTCCACATAAAAAACTCGCACCATAGGTATCAAAAGTTCTATCATTCTTGGATATTCTCTTAACACAAATCTCTATACAAGCTCTTATTAGAAAGACTAGGTAAAGGGTTGGGTTGGGACCATTCCCACAAATGTGCAACCCATGCTCATAACATAACCCAATTCACCCTTCTTTTTCCACTTTACAGATTCATTTCACCCTTCAATTCCAATTTTAAATTTGGTCTCTTTTTCAATGAATTCGGCAGCGTTTCTTGTACCGGGTGGAATATTATATCCCAACTTTCCACATCTTTTGTTTCTTTTGTGCTCAAAATCAGAGATTCCAACTTAGCCATAGCTGTAAAATAAAAATAAAAAGAAAAAAATTGTTTGTGTAATTATTATTACTAGAATCTTTGGTGAGAAAATAATGTAACATTTTCCTTGGGATTGCACTTTTCTTTTGTTCTCGAGACTAGGTGAAGTCTGCTCCACGGTCTTATGGCCAGCTGGTTCCTATAAATAAAATAATGTTCTGATTGTGACGTAACTTACTTTCCACCTATTCTCTGTTCTCTATTCTCCCCTGGAACAAATAAATTCCTTTCCCCTTTTCACCCTTCACTCCTCCACTCTCTACTACACCTGCTTCCACACATTCTTCCTAATAATAATCAATCAAGTTTTATGGATTCAATTCAAATCATACCTTCATCATGTTTTTCTTCACATTCATCCAAATGAGTTAGGGCTATGATATCTTGTACCAATCATACCCATACAATTATTAATATTTATATTTATTGGTTAATATACGAATAAATTTTTTGAGAAATCAAACTTTAGACGGTTTCAAATACAGGGACTAAATAGTATTTAATTAGGTTGTAACTCATTTATGGTAATGGGCCATTCCATGTTTGCTTTTTTTTTTGACTCCTATATCACTTACCTGTCCCACTCACTTCCTTCTGCCATTTTTATTCAGAGATGTTTCCTTCTCCCAATTTTCATATTTCATGGAAAAAAGACAGTTAATACTGGAATATTTTAATACTTAATATTTACTACAAAATCATTTCTAGCCACGACCTTGTTTAATTCCTTGCAACCCTTTTCATAATTAGTTAAATAGTATAAAATGCAGTTTCAAACTCATTTTAATAGTTAATTACTTCAACTCGAGTCATGAACTAAATACACTCAAATTTAATTGAAATTTTAACCATCTTAAGCACACAAATGTTGTAAATGCTCTCATATTTTCCCACTAATATGTGCTACACTTTAGTATAACTTTATAGAAAACTATTAATTATACTTCAAATTACATAGGACAAAATAGCTTTGTTTACAAAAAAGGTTTTTAAAATCGTGAATGTGGGAGAAGATAATGTATCTCAAAGAATATAAACTTCACTATATTTATAAACTCAGGTCAAGCCCTAAGAGATTGGATTAACCTAAGGAATTGGATTTTATCCTATTATAAATAAAATTCAATCCGGTCTACTAAATATTTTTATGAAATTCTTGTAGGAGTCATTAAAAAAGGTTATAAAAGATAAAAAAAATATTGATTTTACTTATTTTAAACTTCTCTTTCTTTACAATTTTTATACAATAAAATAATTTTAGTTCATTTTCTCCTCTCTTTTTTTCCTTATTCCTTCATATTTTTCAAAGCAATAATGACCAGGGAGGAAAATCGGAGGGTGTAGTAGGGTCTCACTGACTATCCAATGTGAGGATTAAACAAGCCTAGATAGACCTAGATCGTTACTTAAATTGATGTTCCCATATTATAACATAAATAAAAGAAGTAAACATTTATCAGTGTTTTATGTGGTTTGGCTCATAAACTCATTGTCTTAAGGTTTTGGGTTGAGAGTGATGTTAGTGTCTTATGTGGTTTGGTTCAGATCTCATTGATGTTGTTCTCCCCAATAAAACACTCTGTAAAATCTGACATAATATATATATATATATATATATATATATATATATATATATATATAAAAATAAATTAAAATATCCAAACGACAAATTGTTAACCGGGCCAAGTCTGTTCACAGTGGTTATATTATTTATGTGATCCTTCATATGTGTGTGTGAGATAATATTTTAATCAAAACATTAAATATGTAGGGTCACCGGGCAGTTGTAAAGTGTCTTTCATTTATAGGTTTGTGTACCTTGCAAATTAAGCCTATTGTAGGTTCAACATAGTACAAAAACTTATCGCTTCAGCAAAAGGTTAAATATATTTTTACTTTAATAAATAAAAATGAGTTATATGCTTATAAGCACCATGTAAGAGAGAGATTAATAAAAATCTCAAATAATTTTGCATTAATTATACTCCAAACAAACCAATCAAACGAGTTCTTGAAACATAATTACAAAAATTACAATTGCAACAGAAAGTAGATTGGTTGGAAACAAAAAGTTGAAACCCTTTTGCTTAGATGATTAATCGTTGTAGAGGCAAACAAAACCTAATTGAACGTACACCAATGAAATTTATTTGACAAAAAACAAGTTAGGTGTGGAAATGGAATGGGGTAACCATTGATCATTCTATATTTTGTGGGGGCATGTGTGGAGAGATTTTTATGCTTGTGGTGTGAATAGCATTACTGTATTTCCTTTATAAGTCATATTTTAATTTATTTTTGTTATTATTAATAATTAGAGGCTGTGCATATAAGTATTACTTTAAGAACAGTTAAAGCCTAAGAAATCAGTAGCAAGAAAGGAAATGAATCATAACCTATTTGTTTGGTTATGAAAATTAAATATAATCAAAAGTTGACTTCATAATGAGTTAATGTTTTGACTTTAATTCAAAACAAAATAATATTATGATTTCCATATTATTTTACTCATATCTTTTTTATTTTCTAATATGATTTAGTGTAAATTATTTATTAATATATTACTATTTGACGTTCTTTAAGATTAAAAAACTGTTCATAATTACTAATGTATTTGCTTAATTTGATTAAAATGGGGTTAACTTTATTCCCACAAGGGTGTAACATTATTTTGTTAAGGACTTTAATCATACGAAAGATATTGTCGGGAATTAGAAGTGTCTCGGGCGGCGAACTATTCGAAAGTAGCTGTTCTTGTCCCATCCCACTTCGTTTCTTCTTAGTAATCGTAAAATCTTGTTCCTTCACTTTCTTCCTTCTACTACTAATGTCTTTGTCCTCTTCTCATCAAACCAATACCCTTTTACCTTTTTCGCCAAATCTTATTTTAAACTACTATTATCATATTGCTAAAACCACTTTTTGTGGCGGCATGCCCATTCTTTTCTTCTATCAGATAACTTTGGTTAATAGCACCATTAGTCAATGTTTTAGGGGTCAAATTTTAAACATAAACATGTTTCTAAGATTTTGCCTCCTATATTTTATGTTTTCTTTTCTCACACCTGCATGTCTCTCGCCATTTTACAATCTCGTGTTAATCGTCGATGATCTAAATTATGTACTTTTTTTTTTCTTTAGTTGGGTAATAGTTGCCATTGCCAGCTCATTCCCTCTTTTTGAAGATTCATCCAAAAATGCAAAAAAAAAAGGAAAGAACTTTGGCTTTGCTCACAAATTAGCCAGGGTTAGCAACGTGAGATTGATGAATAAAGATGGAGTGAGAGAGACAAGCACGTGCCAATGAGACAAAGAGAATCAATTAAATCAATTAAATTGTAAAAAAGAAATATAACCTACAAATTACATCTCTTTTAACAAAGGGAAAAAAAGTAAGTTTCTTTAAAGTTTATTTGTCTAAAATAAATTATGAAAACATATAAACTAAAAAAGTTATTACAAGCATATATGCATGCCATAGAAATGCTATGCATATTCATATTATTGATTGTCATTGAAAATTATACTAATCTTTGTTATTACATGAACTTTATATTTAAATTGTAAAAATTTAAACTAATAATGAAAAGGGTGGTCCTTAACTTAACACTCGTTAATGAAAACATATATGTGAAAGGTGAAGAAAAGTTGAGTAGTGATATTGAGGCAATGCAGATTTAAAAGAAGCAGTTAAAGATATTGCATGAATGGTGTGATGTAGATTTGAATTCGAAATAGAGAGACAACTGTTTTGAAGTAGATAAGTTTTGGACATGAGAAAGCAATTGCAAGTTGCAACATTGTGTGATGAATGCTACCAGGTGTCACATTCAAACCTTAAGACCGCCACTCTATAACTTCTTCATGGTCCTCCCAACTTAATTACCAAAACAAAAAATTTTGAACCAAACACACAAAAACCATTTCTATTGGATGGGATAATTCATTTCCTTTTATTAATCACCAATAATACACATTTTTTTTTACTTCTTTAATGTGCTTTAAAACTACGCCTGCATTGCCAAACAAATTATTACTAAAACGCGTTCCAGGGTTGCCGAAAGCGATTTCGTATTTATAGTAATTTTGTCTATGAACGCCTAAAAGGTTCAAGAGGAGGAGGACATTCGCAATATAGTATATATAACATTATATTTAAAAAAAACAAACCAATGGTTCATATATATATTAATATTAAATTTATAATAGACATACTCTAATTAATCCTCGTATATATACAATGTGTCATGGTCTCGTTCATATTACAGAGAACAACATATTTATGTGGCTTCCTCACACATACTCCAAAACCAGCCCCACACGTCGATCTTAAACGAACCACGTTTTGGTGTCATCATGGCAACAGCTGCAGAACTTTCTTTTTCTTCATCGCTCTTGGACCGTGTGATCAGTTTCAACTTCATTATCATCATCATCTCACCGGTATAACACTCCTCATACACGTGACACGTTGATATTTCCTTCGTACAAAATCCCTAATTACCTACAGCTGACACACGTAAGGTACGTGCACCATTACGTATCTAAGGGTTTCCCTCTATGGAGCCAATCTGCTACAATCAGCCGCACCGAAACCCACTCTGCGATTGGCGAGATCAAACTCCACCCACAGATTCTGCTGATGGAAATTCCCGATGATGTTACTGGCCGCACCTAATTTATCAGAGTTGCCAATCCCGACGCAATGGACCCCACCCTCCACGGAAGCCAGAACCCCCTCCTTGGGAATCACTATTTCCACGCCCTTCTCGAACTCAAACACCATGTCCCCTATCATCCGTCCGATCTCAATCGCATTCCCGTCGAAGCACATGTCCGCAATGCCACCGTACACGTAATCCTTCTTCATTCTTGGCCCCACAGTCCTCACTACTTCCGCCCGCACCTTATCATAAGCCTCATTAACGAGGTAAGTAAACTCGGATCCGGAGTCAACCATGGTTTGACCCGACCCGCCAGCGTCGGCGCGAAAAACCGCCGGCGAAATGTTCAGTTTTCTGCCCCCGATTCTTATCCCCTGCAAGGCGACGGTATAAGCCAAGGGGTCAAGATTTGGCATACGTTGACTCTGAGCAAAAGTCAACATCGGGATAAACCGAAACCGGAGAGAGTTCGGGTTGTGGCCCAGGTAGAAGGAGCCTGTTGGAGTGGATCCGGGTCGGGTTTCTCGGGTGGGAACGCAGTAGGAGAATTTGGTAATTTTAGATTGTGAAGCGAATGAGAGGCGTCCACGGTTCATTCCCAAAATGCCCCTGGGGTCGGTGGACTCCGTGGCGCAGCCGAGGATCAAAGGAGGGGTAAAAAGGGAACGGGAGAAAGTGAATTTTTCTCTGACGAGATTTCCCTCGGCGTAGGTACCGTCGGCGTAGAAGTAGGAGTAGTGACAGAGGCGGTTCTGGTCGCAGGAGGTGGGGAGGGTAAAATCGGGAATCCGCGGTTTGCAAACGGGGTGAGTACAAGGGAGATTAGAGAAAGTGGAGGAGCGAGAAGGGTCAAAGGACGCCGTTGGAGGAGGCAGCCTGGGTGGTTTTTTGTGACACTGAATCCAGGAGAGTTGGCTTCCGGTGTCCAAGACCATAGGCTGAACCTGCGGCGGGGTCCCAATGGGAAGGTTGACGATCAAAGCCATGGAGTAATTGAAGGTGAGCCTGTAGTTATAGGGAGAAGAAGGCGAAACGAGTCGCGTGGTGTTTCTGGTGCGGTTTGTGTACACAATGAGAGAGTCGCGTAGCATGTTGGAGGCGGTGTTGGTGGGGAGAGGGAGTGAAGTGAGAGGGAAAGAGAGTGAGAATGAGGTGTGGTTGAGTTGTGCAGAGGAGAGAAGAGGAAAGAAGAAGAAGAAGAGTAGTGTTGGAGGCATGATGATGTTGTTGTAGGAGAGAATGGCATCGCAGGTTGTAACGGTGTGTTGCATATATATAGAGGGAGGAAGGGAAGAAATAAAGGGAAAAAGAAGACGCGTTTTGATGGGTTGAGTGGGGTGTATGTTGTAATTCTATTTGGGAAATTGAGATCTATCTGTGTGTATGTATCTCTGCATCTTACGTTATGTTTTGATCCCACCCAATTAAATTTGGGGTGAGATATTTAAAGTTGGAAGGTGTGTCTTGCTCAGATGGTTTTATAATTTCATTTATGTGAAGGGGGTATCTGTCCTATCATCTTTCTTTACGCCCCTTCTTTATTACGCTCCCATACTTCTCACTATTTTTTAAATACATTTTATTTCAATTATGCTCAATTCTAGTATTTGCTTCTTTTAACATATGCACCTATCCAATTTAATTTTATTATTAATATTATATATTTTTTTAAACACATAATATATTTCAGTAGTTTAAGAAGTTAGTGGTGTGTGAATTTTGGAAGATTAGATAAAATATTAGAAGAAAATATTTTTGTTGTAAGAAGGAGGGTGACATATGATGTTGGTGAAGAACAGCCGGTTCTTGGAAGAAGAAGTGGGTAACCCAACATTTTGTCACTGTAGTGGTACGACAGAAGGTGATGTTTGTTTGGGTGGTCAACTCCTCAGTGAGTGAAAAAGAAACAATACTAAACTGTTACATCCCCGCCAAAATATTTTCTACACTTACTTTTTTTATTAAGGTTTCTAACTTCGATTTTTAATACTTAATCTTTAACGAATATATGTAAATTTAGTTTTAACAACAATTTTATTATTTTTCAAATATTTTTACTATTCTTAAATTAATAATATTGCCATACAATTATTTTATTTAAATATTTGTAGATATACGTATACTGGTGCGTGATACTAAATTATCAATAAAAATTAATATATTAATATTGTTAACTTAAAAGTGACAAAAATAGTTATCAATGTTAAATTTATGTGTTTATTAAATATTAAAAATACTGAAAATAAATTGAAAGTGTGAATTTTATTATTGACTCATTTTAGATTTACCAAAACTTATTTAACCCTATTTTTCTATAAGTGGTTTGATCCCAGCTCATAAAGCATACACTTTCCGCAAGTTATTACTTAATGCTTCATTTCTTTATTTCGGTTAGTCCTATATCGTAATCCAAAAGGGTTTTGCTGACTCACTCAATAAAAAATAATTAAAAACCTTTCCAAAAAAATTACACATAAATGTATAAAAAATATTTTTATATTTAAATCAAAACCCTATATTTATCTAACGCCTTCTTCATTAGTTAAGTTGGAACACATTATTATGAATTAGCGAAGATGATGTGAATTTTCACAATTATATGAAGATGCAAATGTGATGCAAACCAATTCATTGAATCAAAATACAACTACACACAACAAGACGGTGCAAGTAAAAACAGCGAATGTATAGTATAAGTGCATGTGCATACAATCTGATAAACAATGTGGATATTATGAGGAGATTTGAAGCATTTGTTATCTTCATTAAATTGTCTACTTCTGAGTAAAAAACAGTGAATCAATTGTTATCTAAAATATTGAGCCGCAAATTCCTTTGTCCCAATTGGAAATCCTATAACTTTCTTTCCATAAAATGTTTGCATATTTTGTCACATTATAAAAATTGTTTACTTTTTTTAATCAGCAAATTTTGTTTACTTGCATCTTACTCTGTACAGCTCACAGATTATGTCTCCCGTTTCAATGCATGCGTTTGAAAAAATATCCGACAAAAGCATTCAAATTATTTAATATTTTGTCACTACGTAAAACAACCATCTAGATTGATAGCTATCTAATCATCAGTAGGCGAAGCAAGTTAGGCAACTATCTTGTACCAAAATTATATCATTGTTTGTTACTTCTCGGTAAATATACATTTTTTTACAAAATTTCTGTCCTGTTTAAAATAGCATTAAAATAAAAAAAAAAAATCTTCTGTTATTCCTAACCTTTATTCTGTTAGGAATCCAAGTGTGATTCTAAGTCCCACATTGGCTAGAAATGAGAAAGTAGAGCACTATATAAGAATAAAGACCCATAAACCCATTGCCTTAAGGTTTTGGGTTGAGAGTGGTGTCAATGTCTTATGTGGTTGGGCTCAGATCTCATTGGTGTTGTTCTCCCTAGTGAAACCCCCTCCTTGTAAAACCTAACAAGTGGTATCATCAGAGCCGATGGTTAAAATCGGTTCAGACGAGTGCATGTCCCTGTATCGAAAGTCTTCCTGGCAAAGAGTTCCAGGTAAGCGTGTCCCGTTAAGATGAACGGCGGTACGAGAAGGGGTACTCGTGGTTGGGAATGCTTCCGCTGGAGGGG
>Ga0209589_1012308_pt1 | contig 11669 bp, 9 predicted proteins | sample CowpeawhiteBW_FD_187525 | JGI IMG/M metagenome (GOLD analysis project Ga0209589, IMG submission 187525) | Root nodule microbial communities of legume samples collected from California USA - Cow pea white BW (SPAdes) (version 2) | ecosystem: Host-associated > Plants > Roots > Nodule | place: USA...
GGTAAAATCAAGTAAAATTAACAAACTAGTAAAATTAAACCAAACATGTCTATTTATTGAGAAACTGTCAAGAAACACACAGATTTATTGGTTGCATGATTACTTCAAGTACAGGCATAATACAATCATTTTTTTCAAATTACCAATACTAGTTTTACAAGTCTCACTTATAGTGCAATTCATCACCACTTTAGCATAGTTTAATTCAACTTGCTACAGCTCCAGCACCAAATCTACAATATAAAAAATTATGAATGAGTAATAATACGTAATCATAATCTAATTATACTTCAGTCATGCATGTATTATGATACTTCATGATATATTAATTTGCATTCAAAAATATGCTCAGGATTAGTTTGAGATTGATTGTATGTTGCATCTTATAAAACATTTTAATCAAAATACTTATTGATAGGGTGTTTGTGTATAATTTGTAGGATGTGTGGTGGGAAAGAGGATCAATACTAGAACCCTTTTTATCTTGATAAGTGTCCAATATATGATCAAAGTAATTGGCAGTAATGCTGAAAATATTAGAGGAAATTCAGAAAAAATGCTTTGGAAGATAATACAATCAGAATTGACACACAGACCTGCCCTCCCGGCTTAAACAACAATACGGCTCTACAAAATTCTGTTATGCCTCCCCACAATTTCACATCCTCTTATTTGACAGTTTGCTTTTCTCTGTTTCACAACAATACTCAACACTCCCTTGATCCAACCTCTTGCCCCCTCTCTTTGTTTGCCTTGTCATTTGTTTATTTTGGCAATTTTTACTGTATTGTTGTTGAGATGAGACTTTTTATGAATATGTAAAATGGTGCTAATGGAAGATATTTATCAAATTTGTGTGTAAGGAATTGCATTCTAGATGTATGTACTTACACTCTGCGTCTGTTCTGATCCAGTGCTCATTATTTCCAGTTGAGCTACTGCTTATTTGCCCAAGCTGTGGTGGGTTCCAATTGATCGTACGGTGTTGGGACCACTCTCTTGATTTGGTATCTGGATGAAATTTTTTGCCTTTGTCTGGATTTGTGGGCTTCCCATTATCATATTCATGGAAGAATTCATGAGAAACATTTTGCATCTCATCTTTGTGGGATTTAATGAAATCCTTTCCGTTTATGGGGCTTTCAGGATAGACTTTTCTGTGAAACAAACGTAGAGCCTGCATACCCTGATGAATGAATCAAATAATTTATGATAACGTCATAGTATTCAATGTATTTTCAAGACATTCATATTGAAATTGAGAGTTTGCTTTCATAGCTAAATTATTCTGGCACTTTACTTATCAGGACTGACATTTGGAACATTACTCTTTGACAAAGTTATATTTAGTTTAATTCCTTACCGGAATACCTTCTGTTCAAGTTCTTTAGATATGTTTAATAAATTTCAGATGTTCATATACCTATTTTCTTCAGATTCTCCTTTATGTATGGTGTTTTACTTTATTATATATGAAAACACCCAAGCAATAAATATGTTATTTTCGTATTGATAATTTTTTGCTAATAAATCTGTGAACCTGATGGTGATTCTCATAATCTGGTTTGTATTGTTTGTGTTTGGTTTCATCCTTTTTTACATTATTCCTAGTGTAGTGAACACATTCAATTTTCATTGGCTATATGTTACTAATATGATAAAGAAATAATCAAAGGTAACAAGTGGTAGAACAACCAAGAGACTTCTTGTTAAATGTGATTCAGAAGATCTAGTATAAGAGACCAACCTTGTGGAGTTTTTTATTTGTTGAAGCACAATCAGCATCTTTCCTGGAAGTGTTGCAGCTTTCTAAAGAACTGTAGACCCTTTTCAATACCTTTCTCATAATATGCCTGGCAGCAGACTTATGTGTTTCCTTGACTTGTGTTTCACCTCTTATTCCTGTCTCTATACAATCTTGACTTGTTGCCTTTGTCCTATAAAGTAGCTCAGCTAACGATGCTCTCTTTTTACTTACTTGTTTTGTTTCTGGTAGTTCAAATGAGGACCCCAGTAAATATCCTTGCAGTGGACATACAGCTTTGTTTCTGTAATCTTCAGCTTTGGGTCCATCTGTTTCCTTTGCACTAAGTGTGATAGTGCTAACATAGCTGTTTCTTCCTGATGAATCATGAAAACTTTCTTCTCTTTCAGCCTCTAGAAATTTCTCGAGCTCATAACTTATGAGCTTGAGTTCATTTTCTGTCACCTCTTCACTTCTCATTGGTATGTTTCCCGAAGGCTTAGCAAATGTTGGTGTTCCTGGTTCATTGGTGTCTGTTTCTGTACCAAGTGTTCCAATTGTTAGGAAACCTTCAAAGAGCTGAGAGCATATTGCTGGTGTTTCTTCTTGAGACTTATCTTCTCGGCTGTCAACCAATCCAGAATAAGATATTTGATTTTCCTGATTGTGTGACTTTGAGAAACTGGGCTGATTTTTGGAGCTGAAGCATGGCTTTGTATGGGAGTATTGATTGTCAAGTGTTGGCTTCACTGTAAGGCAAGTACAAGGGTTTCCTGAAATTTGAGTCCAAAGAAATTACTAAACTTTTGAAATTAACAATTGATAAGACATATGCATGCTACATATCTTGGTGAAACATTGATTCTTGGTATTGTTCTCCTGGTATCTGGAAAGAGGACTATGGAACTTGAGAGAAAAGGGATAATAGTTAGATGAGTTAAATGTGGACAAGGGAAGTGGAGAGTAATACATGTACAAATTTTTAATTGCAGTACGTTAGTGTTTGCAACCACGTGATAAAGTGGGATGCAGAGGTTTGAAGTACAGTAGTCGTCTTGATATGTTTAAAAGACCTACTGTGCAAAACACCTTACGCTTACGCTGAATCTCTTAAAATTTTGGTAAGATTATTCATAGACTAGAGATCAGAAAAATCAACGTAATGTTCATATTGTGCTATTTCATTGACTGACAGTAACCAATCAGTCACCAAATTTAGAAGTGTTTAGGTGTGACTGGTGACAGTCTTTAGCCTTCACTGAATGCCTTAAAGATTCTTATTCCTTTTCATTCATTTCCATTAAGAAAAATAGAGGAAAATTGGAATCTAAGAGATAAGATAATAAGGACAGCTTAATACCAAATGTGAAATCCTTGAAAGGTTCTATACTATTCTGCCGAAGTTTTCGATGCACCCATTGAAATAACTGCAATAAGGAAAGTCAGGGATGAAGCTGAAGGAATGAAGAAATTTTTAATTGTCAATGGGCAGAGTTTAGACTCACCTTCATTTTGGTCTCTTTTCCTGTTTGATAACCAAATTCTCTTAGTGACTGATTATGCTGGTAGATATATATATATATATATATATATATATATATATATATATATATATATATATATATATATATATATATGTGTGTGTGTGTGTGTGCAAAGAAAAAGATCTCTAGGATTGGCAGGTTACGATTACTAAAGTGAAAAGGCAAAAGACCTTTTCTTTGTGATTTATTATGAGTTGGAACTAGATTTATGCTAGAAGAGTCTACGTTAGATGTGCCCATAGAGAAAAACAATTAGATAGATACAACAGTGTGGTTGGCTATTCTTTTCAAAACACCATCAAATTGCTATTTGTCTATATTTGTCTCTGTATGAACTTAATGGAGTTCGACCACTGACAGATGTAAATACGTAATGCTTGATGACAAATACTGTCAATTTTGAATCATGAGGCTAAAACACTATCAGAAAAATTTACTCTACTATGGTTACAAATGTATCTAATAATACACTATTACAAATTAGGGAAAATTTAAATTTTCAGTTGTTGAGTTCTTTCAGTGACATGCTATTGTTGGAAACATTGCTGTTTAATTCGAAGGTCCTACTTCTATTAAGTGATTAATTTATTCCTGTACTCGGCAAGATGTAAACCATCTTTATTGTAGTATCAGCTATAAACCGAGAAACTTTTTCTCTGTTTAACTTGAAAAATCCACAGTCCCAGTGTTTTGAATTTTCTGACGCTGTTAGGGAACCAGTAGAACTTGCTTAGACACTTCTAATGTTAGTTAGAATTAAAACGCTAGACTTGATTCTTTGCAGGGCTAGCGTGAGAAGTTTCTGGATGAGCTAAAAGCATTAAGAAAATATCTTTTCATGTGTGCCTGATAATATATTTATGTGCTTATATCATTGTCAATATTGTTATGATGAACATATAGATAGGAGGTGCAAGTATCAGCGTAAAGAGAGGGGCAGGGGTAGATGGTCAAGTGGATAAACGTTCAATCATTATCACATCGAGCCCAAAGACAACTGTGCTAATAGCTCTTTGACTATTATTGTGTTGATTTTGAATTTTTATTAACGTTCTTTATGATGCCTTGTGGTAACTCTTGATAAAACCTTTTATGTCTCTCTAATTTCTCAGATTTCCACATATGCACATTGCAGATTGATTAAAAGTGAAGTTAAAGTCTACAAGAAGAGAAAAATATTGTTCGTATGCATTATTAAAAAATCTTATATTTCCTGTCAATTTTATTTTAAAATTTTTGTTACAAGAAATACTTATAAATTTTGTTATGAAAAAAATTTGTGAGAAATATTATCAATTTTTTGTAAAATATTTTGTATAAAATATTTTTCGCAACAAATTTTGTAAGAAATACATACGAATTTTATAATTTTGTAGAAAATAATTATCCAAAGAAATTATTATTTAAAATTCTTAGAAAAAATAATAATAAAAAGTTTTTTCTTATAAATTTTTTTAACAAATTTATAAAAAAATTTTCGTATAATATGAAAAATTTTAGTAGTGATAGTTTGACACGTGATTTTAAGAAAAATATTGAATTTTAAACCTTGGAACGAGATCATATAAGGGATGATAACCCCTAGCCCTGCACTTTGTTTGATGTGACTTGATTTCTTACATCTTTCTCAATCAAGGAGCACTTCCCGTTTCATGCTATCCGCAGTTTAATCTTTTAGGCTTTTATCCGAGCCATTTTTGTTTGTAGTTATGCCATATGAACTGCCTTTTTTGACGTACAGCATGTCGAAGAGATAATTTCTGTTCCTGAAAGTTCAGCATCACGCCTAGATAGTGATCCCAGGGGAAAAGTGTAGTAACAGCTCAGGCGTGAACACAAACTGTAGTGAAGTTTCGGCGTAAACACTATGTAGCAATGTTTACTTTTAAGATATTCATGAAAGTGCTGCAGGGTTAGCACTTTCTTTACTAAGTACAAATAATTTTTACGGCCCATTCAAAGATAAACATGTTAGGCTGTTTCTTCCTGCACCTTTACAAGTTTCTTTATCACCTCTTTTCATTGTGGAATGGATTTTTCATAGTGCACATTCCTGAATGAACAGGAGGTAGCAGAAAAAACTTGTCGGGTGCATGAAGTCAGTGTCAATATACTATAGGAACCCTAGTTTCTCTAAGGATGGTAATTTGTAATTGAATTTACTCATGAACATACTTATATTATATCTGCTTTTTTATCCAAAATTTAGAACACCCTTGGTTCAAGATGGGCCCTTTCTTTCTAGTCAATTTATTTGGCACTGAACAATAATTTTCTTGAAAATAGTACACTACAGAAGACTGGATTGCTCCTGCACAATCCAGAAAAGTGCTGAATTATTGAGTTAAGTACGACTGGCTTACTGTTGATGGGTCATTCATAATATATTCTCCTTTGGATTGGTTGATATAAAGTGTGCAGCGTCAGCATCACACTTGCTGCATCAACTACATTTGTTTGTCACATGCTTACCTGCTTTCTCAGGAATGTTGTCTCAAATCTTGTTTAACTTTAATGCTTAATCTTTTCCTTCAAGTTGTTTTCATGACCAATATTTTCTTTTAACTCTGCATGTGGAACAAGGCTAAAATACTTGACTAACAATGAGGACGTTCCCATTTTAGAAACAATTTCTTGGCATCACGACACCAGTTCACTATGTTTCAACAGGGGAATATGTCCCAAGTCCTAGCCCAATAATTGCTTAGTCAGATAGGCTTATTACTGATTCAAACAAATCCCACTAATGAGCTCAACTTTTGTGTTATGGCATCTTCAAATTTAGCAGCAAGCTGGGCAGACTAACATGAAAATTGCCATTTGCTAGTAAGGACAGAGCCAAGTCAGCCATTCAAAAAGTGATATCCAAAACAAACACTAAATCTTCAGAGTTATGGGGTCACCTTAGTCAGTGCAGCAGGGTACATGTGTGACCCATGTAAAGGATAGATGGTGACCATGTGAATTCCACGTGACAAAGAAATTCAATTTGGTTTATACTTATAATTTAAGGAACATAATCAAACCCAGTCTCTTCTTACAACCACTGACTTATCTTCTTTCCATTACAGGTTTATTTATCACCGAGTCTGTTTCACGGATTAAAAATGTATTTTTGAATATAATTTTTAATGTTATAGGATTTGAACGATTATTTTCCGGTGTTATTGATTCTTGTAAAAGTTTTACCTTCTAATTTTATTGTATTTGTCTACATTTTCATTTTTATTGCGATGAAGAAGTGATGGAAATATACGAAATTATTATTCCAAATAAGCTCACCCTAGACATAGTTGTCATTTCATGAAAATTTTATTAAAAATAAAGCAAAAAGTAAAAGAATCGAAGGATCACACCAAAATTCTATACTTTGAACTTCATATACTAGGAAAAAGGCAAATTCTTCTGCATATTAAAAAAATCATCATTAGCCAATGCTTTTACAATAAAAAAAAAGGTCTTTAAATTTTAGAAGGTTTTTTTTTTTTTTTTGAGGATTTAGCATTAACTTTCTTTAGCCTACCCCTACTAGATTTTCTTATAGTTTGGAATCGGCTCATCATTCTTTTCAATATTAGAATCTTTTCTCTGATGAAATTTATTAGCTCATTAAGAAGTTATTTTCGATTCCTCTACAAAATGAGTTTCCTATGTCAAAGGATTAAGAATTGTCACTGAACCACTATGAGTTGAATGTAATTGTTGTAAACCTTGCAAACTATTCACAATGGGAGTGACATTTTCCAAAGAAACCATACTAGCCGAAGAATCAAATTCCACTTACACGCCACTATCTATATTCTTAACAAGAGAAGATCCATTCACAACATAAATATTAACATGATTAATCACCAATGGCTCAAGCTGTGACTGAGCAACAGGTTGCACCATAAAAGACTGAATCAAAAGTCTAACATAGGCTCCATCGCAGGTTCCACCACAGACTCTACTTGATCTAAAGAGCCTTTAGTCCCATCTTGTGCACCAACCACCTTTGGACGATAATGTTGTTGAATTTTTGTGCCAACTATTTTCTCCCACCAAAAATAACATTGACAGTGTTGTAACTGTCTACAATTAGATAGATCATGACTAATCATTTTACAATTTGAACAAAATGAATGCAATTTTTCATACTTCAGATCAACAATAAACCCAAATCTTGACCTTCCACCAAAATTGATTAGGAAAATCATATAACAAATCAACATCGATTAAGATATGTGCAAAGAAATCTCGAGACTTATTCTTAGTATAATCATCCAAAGATAAATTTCACATGCTATTGATAAAATCGCTTTCAGTTGTCAATACTCTAAAGGAAGGCTATGGATACGAACCCAACATTGAATTTTTGTGAGTTTCATGGAAGCCGAGACAAAATGAAGAATGTCCAGAGATAAATTTGAAGTTCCAACAACCAAAATCCTTTGCTTGTCTTCTAAAGAAGGAAAAACAAATTCATAGAACCTTTGCCAAGTGGAATTGCCTTCCATTAACCTAAATGCTTCCAAGGCACATCAAGTTTTTCACAAAGGTCTAAATGTGTAAGCGATTTATCCATTTTTGTTAACAAAATATACTCATGCAAATGACTTTTGGAATCCTTCAAACCAGCAAGACAAACTTCTTTAGAACTATGCATGAAGACCATATCTCCCTTTATACAAGGATAAGGTAATTGGGACAAAGGAATATTACACACATTATTAAGGACATGGACAAATGTACATTTTTGTACCCACACATTTAAAGAACACAAATTTGAAGAAGATTTAAAGAAAGATAATATTTTGTGATCTTGATCCTCTAAGCTACCCTTAGGAATATGAAACCATGAAGAAGAAATAATACTTATGCTTCACACAATAGCAGACCTCCCTCTAATAAACCACTCTCTAACCCATTTGTGCAGATCCAACTGCTTCCAACATACAATCACGAACGAGCACTCCATGTGATACACGATCAGTGCTCCACACGCAAAACCCTCACCTCTATAGGCCACCACTGAATCTTACTAGCCACCCAAAGTTAATATTCATTACACATGTAATTTTTCTTTTTTTTCATATTTTTATTTTAACTATTTTAAATTTAAAAGCTATTAAATGCAATCAAACATGTTTTCAAGTATCACAACTCTTAAAGCAAAATTTATTTTCTAATATGAGAATAATACATTCTTCTTCGGTTTAAATAATGGTTCTATATTTTCGAGAGTGTTTCATTTGGAGTTGTAAAAGGGATACGGAAAAGGGAAAATGTAACATATAATAGATGCAAGGAGAATGAGTGAAAAAAAGAGAAACAAAAAGAAAATAAAGAATGTCAAATTATTATAAAAACATTATGGGTATATATATATATATATATATATATATATATATATATATATATATATATATATATATATATATATATATATATTCTCTTTAGGGGATGATCTTCTATATAAATATTTGTGTTAGTTTAAAAGTAAATATAAATTGAATGATGGACAATAATAACAAAAAATTGAATGAAAAATGTGATGCGTAATTTTTTTTTTGAAGAATTTTGTTAAAATTGTGTTATTAAACAATGAGTTAATTTTTTATGAAATTACTTTTTTATTATTTACGTAATATATATTTATATTTTCAAATATTTTCTCCTCATGAAAGTTTAGAGGACCTTCCTAGGAGGATCACTAAGAGCCTGATTAGAACGGAGGCCTCTAACCCATCATTTTTTTTTATTTAACATTTCTTTATGTTGATTTTTCTTTTGTTGACTTAAGTTGAATTGATCTTGTTGACTTGCCTTGAGTTGACTTGATGACCCTATTGTTTGGTTGTTTTTGTAGTTTGAGCTAGAACTACCTTGTAGTGGAGAAGAGGCTTAGACTTGGGTCTACACACACTTGGCGCCTTTTGGGAGAGCTTGGAAAGCAAGGTTGGCCTTCTCTTCTTGAAGGTTAATGCCACACATGAGAAGGTTTGGTGGCCAAACTAGGTCACTCTCCACAAGAAGATTACATCTTTGAGATGACACCTTAGAGATGACCTAGCTTTAAGCACCTTTTTTCCTTGTATTTGCATTAGGGTCCTTTAGTTTGTGTTTTTGTAAAGAGACCTGTTCCCATGGTTATAAAAGGAGCTCTTCTAAACTTGAGTTGAGCATTTGGAGTATACACTATATTTGACTAACTACCTTTTGTTAGAAAATAATTACTCAAATAATACTAATAATAATAAAAATATAAAATAATATAATAATAATAATTAGAGCAATAATAATACTGACATGTATATAAATAAATGAATATTAATAAGAGATCAACAATTATAATAATAATAAGCGATAAAAAGTAGATGAGGAAAGGAGTAGAAATAGTTTGGGTTAAGGCACGCATAGCACTATCCTTAGAGAGAAAACGTCCCTACTGCACAGGGCGAAACAAATACACATTAATATGTGTTTCAAATCATATACGTTTCTCTCCCAAGATACAATAACCCGTCAGATCGATCGAGTGTAGCGAAGGATCTCCGAACCTTATGAACACCACTGTCTTAAAGATAATATAGAGAAGAAAAGAAGAACACTCTTGAGAAAACTCTAGTGTTTATTGTTTCTATTGTTGTTATTTTGTTGTCGTTGTATTTTTCTCATGCACCTAGGTGGTATTTATAGGTAGGAAAAGGGAGACAAAGGAGTAAATAGTAATAAGAATATAGCCGTTAGTCATAAAAAAACATTAACCCATAAATTAAAGGTTTATAAACACATGAATAATAGTAAGTTTTTCATTTTAATTATTTATTTTTTAAATTATATTAAAATATTTCTAACACCTTTGTGAGAGCTCTTCTTGAGAGTGTCTTCTTCCCCTAAGTCTTATCTTAAGCCTAGAGCTCAAGTGGAAACAACCCCACCTATCTTGAGTTTGATAAACATTGTGCCCCTCAAGTGGCGTGTATCATCGATATCTGCTCCCTTTTTAGTCTTTCATCATTTTACTTCTTTTCTTCCATTTTGGCTGTTATGATGCATTCTATGTTTGGTTTCATACTTTCCTTTCCATTCTTGATTTTAGTTTCATTAATTTAACTTCTCTTATTCTTTAGAGGCCTTAAAAATGTACTTTCACATAGAGATATCCTCTTGATTATTTTAATGTACAACGAGAATCTTCTTGAAGTTTTCTTCTTGATCAACACCATATTTGTTAAAGCTAAAATATGTTTTCATCAATTTATATGTAAGGACTCTACTTTATTTTTCCTCGAGTCCTAAAATGTTAAGAAAAACGCACAACACTAATATTTCACACTTTAGTTCTACATTCTGTTTTATTTTTAAATATGCTTGTGGTGTAATATCATTGGAATCGTCTCAAGTATGATTTTAATGAAAATAACACATTCTTGATGGCAATGAAATATGACTTCAAACAATCCTTGTACAGGATTACAATTTGATTAGTTTCACTACCCAAACTCTCTACTGGATTCCTAATTTTTTTTATTAAACATTAATTAACAATTTTATCATTCAAAATATCAAACAATAAAATAAATATTAATGAACTATATTAACTAACGAGTCAAATATAACATTGGCTTTAGACCTAAATAATTCTATATTTAACAGAAATAGGAAGAAGAAGCATGATGTTCCCATGTCTTAAAAAATTCAATGTAATATTTAATATTTGAATGAATTTTTCTTAAAGTGAAGTAATAATTCTAATAAGTACTCCAACACATGATAATTTACTCAATCACTACATTAAAACATAATTAATTTAAAATTAAATATAAGGGAAGTAGATTTCAAAATTATCATTTTATAATAACAATATTTAGAAGTATTAATAATATTTATAACATTGCGTAGACTTTTCAATATAGTTTATATAGAATAGGACTTTAATTTCTTTAGGTTAAATTGTTCCATTGGTCCCAAATTTCGTATGAAAATTTGAATTTGGTCCCTTATTTGAAAAAAGTGTTAAATAGGTCCCTAATTTTGGAAAGTTGTCTCAATGAAGCCCCTTCCGTTAAAAATGCAGAAACGGCGTTAAGAGCACAGTGACGTGGAAATGGTAGACTGAAACGTGTCATTTATATTTAAATTTATTGAAAAACAGTTCAGAATTGCTATATATAACTGCAATTAATCATCCATAAACCCCTGTGTTCATCTTGTTGCGTCTGCGTGTGGGGGAAATGTCGTGTGGACAGTGTTCATCCTGCAATGGTGGCGGAAATCAAAACCTAAGTGCGTCGTTTTGTGGTGGAAGTGGGTCTACAGATTTGGGCGTGTCAGTGATGTGCTATTGTGGAGAGAAAGCAGCATTGAGAACTGCAAGAACATTGAAGAACAAGGGCAAA
>Ga0209589_1012311_pt1 | contig 11668 bp, 8 predicted proteins | sample CowpeawhiteBW_FD_187525 | JGI IMG/M metagenome (GOLD analysis project Ga0209589, IMG submission 187525) | Root nodule microbial communities of legume samples collected from California USA - Cow pea white BW (SPAdes) (version 2) | ecosystem: Host-associated > Plants > Roots > Nodule | place: USA...
TTTTTTTTTTATTTTTTTTTTTTATTTTTATTTTTTTTTTGTGTTTATCTTTTAAAAACTTATTTTCACTATAAAAATATTTTTCTTATCTTTTCTATTTCGTTTAATTTTCTATTTAAAAAAATGTTTAGTGATGTTATATTATATATTTAAATTAAGAAATAAGAAAAATAAAATTATTATTAAAAATAAAATTTTATTTTATTTTATTTATTATTTATTCAACCAGACAAAATTGGGTGTTGATAGATGATTTCATTTTTCTTATGACTATAAAAGGGATTAACCCTGTGTGTGGTAGCTCGGGGAGAGCAGCTCGGGGAGAGCATGTTATTTCATTATTTCATCACAGGTGCATGACTTCACTAGTCTTACACAAGAGCACATATTCGGATAATATTGATTCTAGAAGAGTTTGATTCATAATATGATATATTGTGTGATTGTGCTATACCTGTTGAATATGGGAAATTGTATGCATGGATTATTTATAATGCAATTGTAGTCTCTTATTCAGTTAACTTACCCTTCTTTCGTGTTTTCTCCTTTGTTTTGTTTATTTTCTTTTGCAATGATCACCTTATTGGTGTGAGCATGTAAAGATGCAACTGTAGTGGTACCTCTTGTGGTTGAGGCGCTATCAGTTTGGGCGGTCGAGTGAGATTAGATCTTGTTAGGTATAGTTTGGAAACAAAAGAAATGGTAATAGCTTGAGAAATGTATGTGTGTGATATTGTTGTAAACCTATCTAATATGATTGTACTAATATACCATATACATTGGACTATCTTCTTTCTGAATATTCATAGGGATGTCAACGAGGCGGGTAGGGTACGGGTAGTAGCTCTCCTGTACCCTACCCATTGATAAATATCCACCTCGTATCCGTACCCATATCCGTCGAGTATTCGTTATGCGGGTACCCGCCTATTTTTTTCATATTTGCAGGTATCTACGGGTACCCGCGGATATTTAAAAAATTATTTAAAAAACAAATATTTAATCAAAAATTTAAATAAAATAAAATAAAATATATCAGTGTCATAAAATTTAAATAAAATTCAAATAAAATCAGGTTAATACAAGTCCAAATAATTATAAAAGTAAACATAAAATGATGTTCAACACAATGAAAATTCTTTAATTAGTGATTTTGTAACATCCCAGTCGGATATTACGAATTTAAATAAATCAAATAGAAATAATAATTAAACATCATTTATTATACTACATTTTCCCAAAACACGAGAAAATTAAAACATTAATTTATCGGAACATTGTCCAAAATCCATACTGTATAAAACTCGAATCAATATATAAAAGTTTGTAACAAAAATGTTTACAAAATTATTCAAAACCATAAACAATACAAATTTGATAAAGCTTTTTCCCCAGTCTAGCCCCGCTCCGGCTCTATGCTTCACCAATACCACCTACAACATCATCTGCTCCCGTGTAACGCAATACACGATCATTGCCAAATACAAGCAGATAGGGTGAGCTCATAAACAGTTAACATACACGTTAATAAAATCAAGATACACCCAACTATTTTATTCTAGATAATTCTTGGCTAAGACCTTATTACCCCAAGGGTTTTCAACCTGCAAGTCACACAAATAATTGACCATGGACTCAGGATATATGATGTTTCCACGAAGCTGCCCGCTCGTGGTCCTACCTCTACGAACCTCCCTGCTTGTAGTCCAACTTTACAGACCTCCCTGCTCGTAGTCCAACACACGTGATCCACCAGCTACGAACCTACCTGCTCGCAGCATCTCTCAAGTGTGAGCACGGAACATATCCTCCCCGCTCGTATCCCCACACGAGAGTATCAAGATATGAACCTCCCCGCTCATATCATCACGTGTTCACCACCATCCATGAACCTACCCGCTCATGGCACGACATCTCTTGATCCATGTCTTACATCACAACATCAAAAAAAAATAATAAGAAAAGCACACTACACTATACAAGGTACATACTCAAGATGGTCTTAAGGATTCCAATGCTTCCACGAACCTGCCCGCTCATGGTCCAACTCTACGAACCTCCCCGCTCGTAGTCCAATTCTATGGACCTCCCCGCCCGTAATCCAACACACGTGATCCAACAACTACGAACCTCTTCGCTCACAACAACCCTCAAGTGTGAGCATGGAACATACGAACCTCCCTACCCGTATCCTTACACGAGAGCATCATAATATGAACCTCCCCACTCATATTATCACGTTTTCATCACCAGTCATGAACCTACCCCTCATGACAATATCAAGCATATCCTCAGACTAGGACCAACACAACAAGCCATGCAAAACGTATCACAAACGCACACTGCCATTACACCATCGCCTGACATAGCCTAAGCGCCGCCAGGCAAAATGGCAGTGCAAACCGTTTGGCGGTTCCACATCACCGTCGGGCGCTAAAACACACAAGACTTCCCTATTTCCTACTATCGCCTGGCGGTCCACTCTGCATTGCCCGATGCTACACCAGTAGTGTGATACTACTGGTTTTAGGTACTCTAATTCAGTTCCTAGCATTCAACCATTCAATTCTCAAACATCCAGAAGTCAAAATACACATTCATATACTCCAAATTACAACATTACAACACATATACATCTTTCAAGTATAAACACACATTCCTCTCTTTTATAATTCATATATACTCACATCTTAAATCAATGCCAACATTCAATTTGAACCCAAGAGTAAACCATGCTTCTACAAAATTATGAAATAATAAGACAACATGCACATAACTCATACACCACATATGACACAATAAAATCTATGTACTTATTCTACATACCCCCGCAATCCCATTATATTTAAAGCATGATTATCATATTCCCATACTAGCCAAAACCCATCATGATCATGCAACACTTGGTCATAGTGATATCATCAATAGTGACATTTTTCACACACTTATAACATCATAGATTCGAGCTAACATATGTAGATTTATATATTCAACATGGCTAAGCAAGTACTACCAAAACATACTCATCAATCACACACACACACACACACACACACACACACACACACACACACACACACACACACACACATATATATATATATATATATATATATATATATATATACACATACATAAATTCACCAATCAAGACCATACCAACACTTATGCACACTTAAGCATCCATTGCTAATCATACTCTTAAGGAATTCAAACTACCAATCATCAGTAACATATATCTATAACTACAAACATCCAATTCAAATCTTCACCGTTCAAAGTAAAGAACAACATGTTAGGAACCCCCTTTCAAAAAATTTCATCTAAATCGAACGGTTAACGAACCAGAAATGCAGTTTTATGAAAATCGTGCAGACTAGAAAAAACGTAGTCGCCCAGCGACTAGATTTTTCCGCCTAGTGAAAGTACACCAGAGACCTAGCGCCTAGCGGTAGGAAACCACCATCCGACAGTTCCTGTTTCACGAGAAACACGAAAAACAACATTTTTTTCACGAAGAAACCCTATTCTACACATTCATGCATCGCTTGGCGGCAATTCATCACCGCTAGGCAGTTCCCATAAGGAACCCATAAATGCACATCAAAAGGTATGTGTCGCCTGGCCGCTTCGAAGGCCCGCCAGGCAGTTTCTGGAAAATTTCCAGAAACTCAGCCCAATTCCAAAAATCACGAGAATCAAGCAATCATACATCACATTGTATACATGTTTACATAATTAAACTAGAAAAACGAGAGGTACAACTCCCCTAACCTGGATTTCGTGCTTCCAATTGCCACTATTGTAAACCTTGATGATAGTAAAACCCACTTCTCGTCTCCTCCCCTTTTCCACACGTCAATAGGCTTCTAGAACCACTCATAACTCTCTTTTTCAGTACATAGAGTTGGTGTATGACTAAAAGTATTTTTCCTCTCCTTCCACTCATCTCACACCCTACTTTTAAGTGTCTTAATGGCTAAAACGAAAATACCATTAAAATGTGTTTAATGGTTAATCAATGACCATTCAAGAAGGTTTTCCAACCCTTTCCAACTACTCTCTAGACGGCTAGGGTTTCTACCCGTCACATTCATGCTAAATAGAATTTTGGTAAAAAGAAAGTTAAATTCATGTTTAACAAGGTTTGAACACATGACCACATGATAACAATTCAAGTGCACATAATTCCTATAATTCTAGGATTGTATTATCACTCATCATGTTCAAGCGTTTATTATTAAAATAATAAACAAATAAAATAGCACACAAATGGCATACACAAGATTTGAATCTAAGTCCTCTCACATGACCAAATACTCTCAACCACTTAAGCTAGTACTATTCAACATTTTAAAAGCAGTATTAAATGCCATAAAGGCTCACACCACCCACATTTATTAAATAATTATTTATTTAATTATTTAAATTTCTCGGGTCTTACAGATTCGATCAACAAGCTCGCTTTCTTTGATTGATTCCTCAAAATTAAACAAAATAAACAAATAATAAACCTTAAATGTCACGTGCCAAGTATTCTTATTTTGATTCCATCATTTGACAACAAGCATACCATAAATATCATTGTCTATATAGGGTTTGATGTATATGCCCAATTTCAAAGAAAGGAGAGAGAAGAATGTCAAGGGGTGTACTTGGAAGAAGACAACGTATCAATACTTGAAGTTGGAAGAATGAAGACAAAAGACAGGACAAGATGTGCAACTTAGAAAAAATTAAGTCAGAATGTTTTTTACTAATATATATATATATATATATATATATATATATATGAGGGTATTTTTGTGAATTAAAATTTAACGACTATAGGTATCCACGGGTACAGATACTATGATACCCGTACCTGCCCCGTTAACATGCGGGTATCAAAAATACCCGTACTCGCGGATAGCGGGTATCCATTTTTAATATCCGTTTTCTCCCCGTTGTGGGTATGGATTTTTTTGACATCCCCAAATATTCATAATAAATTTTTATTTTAATCCTTCTTAGGCTGCTAAAATTGGGATGTTACATAATTTCAATTTCATATTTACGTAGAAAGAACACTTTCTGAACCACTTTTTCATTAGTTTTTCTTTCAGTTTTATACTTGTTTGAAAATATGATAAAAAATTTCAAAATTAAAGACTGGGCTTGATATAGTTTTGTGGTTATTGAAACAAATGATGTAAAGACTAGAACATAGACAAAGTTATTCGTGTGATCTAACTAGTTTAGCAAGTGAATTTTTTTAGGTGTGCATACAAGATGCACAACTTTTGTATTAGCATTTCTTTATGATTTTACAAATTATTATACAAATAATATTTATCACTTATTGTATTTATTTACAATGATCTATGTAAAGCCCAGTTTTCTGCCCTAAAGTTTTAAGGGTTGTCTTTAAGCTATTGGGCCTAAGGATTGGCCCAATGTATAAAGCCACCCAAAATGTCTGCCCTAATTCACTTATCCTACTCTTTCAGAGTCTGCCCCTTGGTGCTTTGAGCAGCAGCCGTCTTCCCCGCTAGGGTTCAGTCTTGGAACTCCGTTGTGCTTGTTCGAGCCAGTTTCGTTCCACGTAAGTCGCATTCCATCCCATATCTTTACTATTTAGCACAGTTGCTTCGAGTTCCCTCTAGGGTCGTACTGAGTAGCTATGTGTCTTTCTGTTTTTGAGTTTCCAGCTCACTAAATCGCTCTAGGAGCTGCTACCTTTCTCTGTTTACACCCAAGGACCCAGTTGTTGGCCTTTTCTAGGTAAGGGAAGCTAGAACCCTCCTAAATGTCTGAGATGTTTGTGGTTTTTGGTGTTGGTCTTGCGATTGATTGCATTTTGAGCACTGTTATGGATGTATAAAATGGTTGGATCACTGTTTGGTATGCCATATTATCAATTGTAGGAGAAAACAGTGGCGAGAACTGTTAAACTCGCCCAAGCGGGCATGTCTCGCCTAGGCGAGGTTAACAGGGGCTCGCCTAAGTACTTTGCCACGAATGGTCGCCTAGGCGACCCACTGTGCCTTTTGAGCGAGCGAACATCTCGCTTAGTCGAGGAGGGTCTCGCCTAAGCGAGAACGCGCACAGGGTTCTCATACTGGAAGTCGAGCTCTCGCCAAGGCGAAGGGAGCTCGCCTGAGCGAGGGTCCTCCTCGCCTGGGCGAGACCCTTCTGCCTGAGCGAGATGCTGGGCGAGAAGGTGGTTGGAATTGATGTTTTCCTTGATTTCAAAAGTGGACAACATGCTTGTATGAGTATTCCTTTAAGTTTATGAACTGAATGGCCTTTGTGAATGAGGTGGTGTATGAGTTGTGATTTATGAGTTTTAACATGAGGTGAGCATGATAATTGTATGAGATGATTCATGAAATTGAAATGATGAGTTTGGTATAAGTTCGACATGAGATATGAAAGGGTTGGTATCAATGTGGCATGGTAATGGTATGAGACAGAGCTCCATATTCTGGGTTCGAGAATAATGAGTTGGCATGATTTGGTTGGGAATACGAAAGAGGTGAATTATGAGAAATTGTATGAGATGTATATGTATATATATTTGTGTGTATGCATGCCAAATCTGTTTGATTGATTAAGAAAGTTTGGTTCGTGTTAGTGCGTAAGTCTTTGGGATCTTTAGGCGAGATTCCCAGGGTCGTGCTTCAGTGGTCGGGACGTAATTCCATGGCCCCTGTTAGTGGGTGTCCATGGTGGTGCCCCATCTGTATAACTAGGTAAGGATTCAAGGTAAGGTTGCATCCTGACACTCTAAGGAGTCCGTTAGTCTCACTTAGAGCGGACTGACTCTTGTGGTGAGAGTAGCAGGAGGCCCGAAATTCATTAAGGGCTAACCTTGTGGTGAGGGAAAATTGATTCATTATAACACTTGTAACACATAGCTCGGGAGTGAACAGCTCGGTGGTGAGCAGAGGTATCCACCACAAGTGCAAGCATCTGCTGAGTCCGACCAGGTTATACGTATTTAGATGAGTAGAGTCGAGTCTTAGTGTATTATTTGGAAAGTCGTAACATGCTTGTGTGACGTATGTATAATGGACTGTGAATATGTATCTGATTTCTTTGATGAAATGGTTTTTGGCTCTAGCTTACCCTTGCTTGTTTGATTGTGTTGTATGTCGTTCTTCTACTTTTGAGATGATCATCAATTTATTGATGGGAGCAGATGCGGGAGGTGCTCGAGGTCCACATGGAAGGGATTGGTTCCGATGCATAGTCTCCCTGGACTGGAATTCATATTTCGTTGGGTTTTTCTTTAGGGCTATGGCCCATGTACTACTTTGTTCTTTAGTACTCTATTAACCATGGTGAAGTCCTTGGATTTCGTTTGTATCCGGCATCGTGGTGTGTCTTGGTTTCCCCTAGCATCCTCTGGATATTGTCAGGAGTAGCGTTTATACTCCAGGGCTTGTCGATAAATGTCTATTTGTGTGGCATTTCATTTAAATTAAAGTTATTATTTAAATGGGGTGTTACAATGTAACAATGGAACTTTAGATAGTTTTTGTTTCGGTCAATTTAGTGTTGGCGAAAGAAGAGAGTCAGTTACCAATCTGTTTGGATATAAAGATTTAGGGAAATAATATTTTGACAATCTTTTTTACAAACTTTGACAAACCATATTTTTAGTAACTGCGGGTGATCGAACATATTTTCATTCTCACTTAAGAAGAAGATTAACCTTGCTTTAGTGTGTATGGACACTAATATTACAAATCTGTACTACTTTTATTTTCATCTTTGCTTCAAAGCTGCCATGCATACAAAGATGCAGTGTGGTGCTACTGCTTTGGCTTTTAAGTAAAAATAATATTACTTAAATACAAATAAATTTATTAATGAAAAAATAAATTATTAATAATACTATTAATTTCTTTATAATATATATAATTAAAAAATATATAATGAAATAATTTTAATAATGAAAAATTAAAAATTAAATAATAATAATAATAATAATTATTATAATTATAATAATAATTATTACTATTATAATTATATATTTAACTATTTTTACTAATACATTAAAAATAATTACATAATTTAGTTTATTAATAAAATACAAATTAATACATAATTTAGTATAACTGTAATAAAAAAATCACATATATATAAAGGACAGCTTCACAGGTCACTCCCCTCTTATATCGATTCCAAAGCTTGTATAGATACAAACAGTATAAAACCAATTCCAGAACCGATTAAGGCCACACCCAATGTAATAACTTGGAACTATTCTTTCTTCTTCTAACCTATGAACACAACATCCTTAGACACACTAGCCATGAATCCAGAATAAAATCAAGAACTCAAAAACAATTATTCATTGATTGAATGCACCACCGATCTATGATAATCAAGTTACAATTAAAATTTAGTTATAAAAAAAATACACAATACATTAATTTTTCTTCCATGTTCATAAAAAATAATATACGAAAAACTCATTACATAAAAAATAATGCTAATTATTAAACAAGTATTTGAGTTACTTTTTTCTTCAAGAAGGAAAGAGAATAAATAATAAATAATAAGTGAGAGCAAAAATATCGAGTGTGTTTATCTTCTAGAAAATAATAAAATTGGTTTGAATATATTCTTGAAAAGCTTTCAAAGTTCATTCAGAAAAGGAATCCTTTAACATTACATTATATAGTTTGGTTTAATTACTCGTAAAGTACCCAGTTTAGGGGTAGTATGTCAAATTGGTACTCGGTTTTAAAAAAGTGTCAATTGTGTATCCAAGTTAATGTGCATCAATGAAGTCCATCCCGTTAGATTCTCACAAACGGTGTTAAGAATGTGATGATGTGGCAATAGGGAACAAATACGTGTCATTTTAAAAAGCACCGATGGCTAAACACATAATTGTATAATGACGTGGTTGTCTTTATGGTCTTCTTCCTTAATTTAGGAATTGGGTTTTCGCTAAGTTCATCCTCTACTTCATCTCCTTTGCTTTCTTTCTTCTATTTTGCAGTTCGTTGTTGATTTCGAAGAAGTCTTGGTTGTTAGAATCTGCAATGTCTCACAATAAAGGGTGTTCATGTTCTTCATGGGGTTCACATAAGCAAAATGTCTCCTCCACTGGTGGTTCATATAGGGTGTTGGGTGAATCCCCTCTTTGCTTTTGTGGGAGATTGTTGTGTTGAGAGTGGCTAAAACAGTTAAGAATGCTAGAAAACAAGTTTTGGGGTGTCCTAATTATAAGGTTGAATTAGATGTATGATTGTAATTTAATTTTGATTGAAGTTGTAATTATCACTAATTGTTTTGTGTTAAACTTCGATTGTTGGTTGTTGTAAACAGCGGAGTGGTGGCAAAGAGCTATTTAAAGGGTGTAATTACTTCAAATGGTTCAATGAAGATAATGGAGATGAAAAAGATGCTACCATTGGGAGACAAAGGAAAAAGATTTATAGTATGAAAAAAGCACTTATGATTTCTAAAAAATGGGTTAAAATTTTAACTGGGATAATATTTTTTTTTTGTTTTTCATTAATGTAATATTAGTTTGTAAGTTAGTATAAAAGAGCTGTTGAAATTTTGTAAGAGTCACTGTTGTAGTTACTAAAACGTTATGTATTTCGATATTTGGTTGTTGTAATGAATTGTTATTGAATGAATGAGAATTTTGAGTCATATTGTTCAGTAAATCAGTTGTTTGATTTATTTACAAATAACAATGTTTGATAATCAAGATAAGGTGGCCATATGAGTTAAATAGATAACAAAGAATCAATTAGAGTAATGCACAAAATCGTAACCAATATAAGGTCCATAATAAGGACATCATTCAGAAAAGTTCCACACAGATAATATTAATCCAAAATGCCATCTGAGTACATAACCCCGTTCTTCAAAAACACACATAACTTTCTAAATAAAAGCATGAAATAAAGGTGGCAACTATAGAATTTTGTTCTTCCAAAATAAATTACATCCAATACCAAGGAAATAAATATTCAACTTCCAAAAAAACAACAACAACTGCAATCATGTCTTCATAGCTTCCAAATTGGGCCCCTCCTATATGACAAATTTTCTCTGAAGGTGGATCTTGTTGTTGGTTGAATTTGATTGCTTGAAGAAATCTGACTTGGCTGAGGTACTTGAGTCTGTTGGCAAGAAGAATTTTGGCTGAAGTTGGTTGACTTTGTTGCTGATGTGTTTCTGCTGGCACAACTGGTTGAGATACAGTAATTTGACTTTGTTAAGCGCCACTCATATAAGTTGGCTGAGTACCAGTTATTTGAGTTGATTGAGTAGGTTGAGTTGGTTGAAGTGATTCACTTTACTGGCATGATTGAGTTTGTTCAGCAGCTGCTGTTCCTTCCTGTGTAGTTGATAGGGTTGGTTGTTGCTCTGTTTGAGGTGCTTAGAGACAGGTATTTCATTTGTGTCCAAGTGCTCTGCATATTGCACATCTTTTACTGTTCCACTTTGTCTAACTCGCGTGTCATCCTTCCTTAACTCCCAGGACTCCAACCTTCATTTCTTTTTTGGTTTTTCAGGAAACAATCTTTTAGTAGGAGGTAAGACATCACAATAAGATGTCATTTCCCACATATAAGGTCCATTCACAGGATATATCACTGACAAGTAGGTCTCCTCATATGTTGACTTTAGAAACTAGTGTGGGAGGTAATCCTCTACATTCAAATTCAAAATTCTGATGGTAGTGAGTGTGTAATAACAGGGAATTGCTGTTATGGTTCATTTCCTGCAGCTACACTCCTATTTGTCTATATCTACCACAAATTTCTCCCCAACCATGGAAGTATGACTGACCTAAAAAAGTTTTTGTTCAGATCAACTACAATGAAGACAACATATAATTAAAAACATTACCTTGGTAACTAATATTTAGTCTTTTCTGCTTCCTTCTCTAGTTTGTCTTGAATTTTTGGGCAACTAGAACCTTCAAATGCATTTACCTTCTTTCTATTGGAAGCCCATCTCGTCATGAGGTACATTCGAATTTCTTCCATCATGGTTATGATGGGTTTACTCCTAGCATCCACTATTGTGCTATTGAAACCCTCAGACATGTTATTCAAATTAATGTCAGATACAAGCCTTGATGTAAATCTGGACTTGGAACAAAATGTACTTCCACACAAAAAATAAATGAAATTAAAAACAGTTCACAATTTGATACAATTGGATAAAAACATTGTTTAAAACATGCCTTGGGTGGATTTGTATCAGGTACTTAAAAGCATATAAATTCAACTCTTTAATCTCCCTCATGACAGCCTCCCATTGATCTTGAAACACCAATGTTCCATTTCCTCCCTATTTTGTTTTTCAGGTCAGTCAACTTTATATTTGGGTTCTCCTATAACGTCTTCTCTAACCTCCCACTTAACCACTTTGAAGTCATTAAATGCACATTAAATTCCCTACTGCATATGTGAGTGTTGATAATTTTCCTTAGTTGCTATGTACTTTGTGCTACTTTATAAGCACAATATGCATACCACTAGAGATGGCAAATAAACCCGTCCCCGTGGGTATTGCCCGAACCCGTCCCCGTTTTGACGGGGAATCCCCGCATTGACTGGGTATGGGTACGGGTATGGGGAATCCCCGACTTTTTCAGTTGGGTATGGGGATGGGTATGGGGATGTACATATACCCGCCATAA
>Ga0209589_1012314_pt1 | contig 11666 bp, 7 predicted proteins | sample CowpeawhiteBW_FD_187525 | JGI IMG/M metagenome (GOLD analysis project Ga0209589, IMG submission 187525) | Root nodule microbial communities of legume samples collected from California USA - Cow pea white BW (SPAdes) (version 2) | ecosystem: Host-associated > Plants > Roots > Nodule | place: USA...
ACCAGGAGGAAGGTGTGTGATTGACCAAGTGTTATTCACATCCATAGCAGCAAGTTCATCGTCAATGGCTTTTTGCCAATGTGGAAAACGAATGGCTTGCTTATAAGTTTGAGGCTCATAATTTTCAAAGATTTGACAAAGGTAGTGTGTGTAGGGAGTGGACAACTTGGAATAGTTAACAAAATTCTGAATAGGATAGGGGATTTTTGAATTATGAGTCACATTGTAACGATGATAGTTTGAAAGGTAGGTAGGAGGATTAGAAGACCTAACTGACCTGCGAATAGGAACAACAAAATCTAAAGAAGAGGCTAGAGTGGGAGAAGGAGGGTTATTATCACTAGGAGAGGCAGAGGTGGGTGAAGGCAGGTTGTGATCCAGAGAATAGGTGTCATCATCAAGATTAGGTGGATGAAAAACAGGAGTAACAGGATGAAAAATGTCAGGAGCAGTAGAAATAGTATTTTCTTGAAAAGGGAAAATATGCTCATGAAATTTAACATCTCTAGAGATAAAAGTTTTCCTAGTTTTGATATCCAACAGTTTGTAACCCTTGTAACCTATGGGATACCCTATAAAGACAGCAGCGGTGGCTCTAGGACTGAACTTATGTCTAGAGGACAAAAGGGTAGAAGCATAACAGAGGGAACCAAAAACTTTAAAATCAGAATATAGAGGGATTTTATCAAAAAGAATTTCATATGGGGACTTATTTCCTAAAACAGGGCTAGGGGTTCTATTCATGAGAAACACAGTTGTACGAATGCAATCACCCCAAACATTTATAGGAACATTAGACTGAAAAAGTAAAGATCGAGCAATGTTAAGAATATGCAAATGCTTGCGTTCAACCACACTATTTTGCTCAGGTCTTTCAACATAAGAGAATTGATTAAGAACACCTTTATTAGTAAAAAAATCATGAAGAGACAACTCTTTTGCATTATCAAAATGAAAAATTTTGATGTTAACATGAAAATGATTTTCAATATATTAAAAAAATTTTGGAATAAGCACAATGCAATCAGATTTGTTTTTAAGTAGATACACCCATGTAAAACGACTTTTATCATCAACCAGAGTTAAGAAATAACGAAAACCATCACAAGTAGGAAAATGAAAAGGACCCCAAACATCCGCATGAATAATATCAAAGCAATGTGGACTAAAAGAATTTTTAGAAATGAAAGGTAAACGTTGTTGTTTAGACAGAGGACATATGCTACAATGGTGGTTTTTATCAACAACAGTTAAGGAAGTCTTGGCAGTAAGTAAGTTGTAAACAGGAACAGACAAATGGCCTAAGCGCCTATGCCAAACGTCATATGTCACAGAATTGCAAGAATTAAAATTGACAGAAGGTAAAGAATGTTTATAGAAATCAAAAACCAGAAGGCCGTGACGCGACTTAGCAGTGCCAATCGTCTTCTGCGATTTGAGATCCTGCAAAATGAAAAAATTAGGCTGCATAATAAAGCGGAATTGATTCTGCTGAATTAAAGTAAAGAGAGATAATAAATTGAATCTAAATGAAGGAATGTAAAGGACATTATGAAGAAATATGTCCTGAGTAAGTTTAATACTGCCAATGCCTTCGACTTTAACTTTGAAGGAATTAGGAAGTAAAACATGTGAATTATTCATAGGCACATAAGAATCATACAAAGATTTGTAACAACAAATATGAGATGTGGCACCAGAATCGATAATCCATTGATATGAATTAATAGGTAAAATAGACTTTAGGATATTACCGATAACGTTGGTAGCAATGTCATCAGTGGAAGGAGTGGAAGGAGTAGTAGTTAATTGCGTGGTGAGGTATTGAATTAATTGTTGACATTGAGCAATAGTCAATGTAGAATTATGTGTGTGGTTTGGTTCAGAAGGACCATCAACATTATTAACAGATGAATTTGATCGATTCTTGAAATAATTGGGAGGGTACCCAACGATTTTATAACAAGTTTCTTTAGTATGACCCAAGATATCACAATGTGTGCACTTAGGACGAGGTTTCTTGGTAAATTTTTGTTTATCAATTGGGGGTTTTTTAGAAGAATTAACAGAGAAAGCTAAACTTTCAGAATTATTCGATGATTAAGTATCAATAATTTCTCGTTGAGATTCTTCTTGCAAAATTAAGGAGAAAACGTTACCGATGGAGAGGATCAGAGAGCAGGATTTGACCACGAATTTGGGAGAAGGAATCATGCAAACCCATCAAGAAAGTCATGACATATTCTAAGGCGGCGTGTTGGTGAAGTTGATGCATCCCACCGCAAGAACAGTTGAAGGTGGGTTTGTATCCAGAAAGCTCTTCCCAAATTGATTTTAGCTTTGTATAATAGGTACTCACACTATCAGAACCTTGTTGTAGAGATAGAAGTTGGCGCCGGAGTTGATAGATGCGCGAACCATTTTTGCGGGAGAACCTAGTTCGAAGATCCTCCCAGATCTCATGAGCAGTGGAGGCGAAGAGGATGCTTGTCACAATCTCTTTTGAAACTGAGTTGTATAACCAGGAGATAACAACGTTGTTCGCCCTTGACCAAGCAGCGGAAGAAGGATCGTCGTCTGAAGGTGCGGCTAGGGTTCCGTCGATGAGCGACAATTTATTTTTGACAGATAAGGCGACCCGTATCGCACGGCTTCACGTTACGTGGTGTGGTCTAAAGGTTGGGAAGTGAGAAGAAGGTCGGGGCCATCAGAATGATGTAAGAAAAGAGGATGGGTGAGATCTTGATGGGGTTTTTTGATGGGGACGGTGGAAGAGGGGTTAGATGCGGTAGAGGAAGCCATGAAAACTGGCAAGAAAAAGAAAGGAAGATAACGAACGGAAAGAGGGAACCCTAAGGGAAAAAAAAAGAGTTAATTCTCTTCTGATACCATATTACAGAAACAAGGAAAACTGTATTGAGATAGATGATTCAGAGAGTTTACAAAAACAGAGATATAAAGACTATGGAGAACAAACTAAACCTAACTTAACATAAAGTAACCAGACCTAACTAAACTTAACATAAAGTAACCAGGGTTAAACTAATAAATTCTTTTGACGCTAATATTTGAATTATTTATTATATTTAACACATTTGCATTTCATGTTTGAAAATACGTTTTAAACGTAAAATAAATAAAAATTAACGTAATTGTGTTAAAAAAATTATATTAATTTATTTTTAAATTTTAGAAACTAAAATATATTAAAATTTTAATTTTAATTTTAAGTTGAAATTAATAAATTTAAAACATACTCAACCCAAAGATAATGAAAGAAATTGATGGATCCATGAACTTATTTGAGTTGGATTAGGAAAAGAAATCCAGATAGAATCTATTTCTTGAAAATTAGCAATGAATTAACACTACAGAGAGCACCATTACAACACACGACATTGAATCAAATACCAAAACCTATTAGTCAATGATAAATACATTATTTTGTTCTTCTTTCTACAAAAAACCCTGTGACAAATCATGATTTAGACGCTATAGTAATATGAGGAAGAAGAAGAGGAGGATGAGATCTTTTCAAGAACTTGTAGCACCTCTTTCATAGAAGGCCTTTTCAGTGGAACGCTAGACACACAACTATACCCTAGCTTGAAGTAGGCCAACAGGGCCTCCTCTCTACCCTCCATGTCGGCCCTGATAGCCATGTCAACCATACGCAAGGCCCGGTTCTTATCCTCCGTCAAAACCCCAGGCCCTTGGCCCATATCATCCAAGACCACAATCTTCCCCGTTAGAAGCTCAAGAAACATTACCCCAAAAGAGTACACGTCCCACTTGGGGTGAGGCTTCAGGTTCCTCAGCGACTCAGGAGCATGGTAAGGAGATAAGCCCATCATGGAGCTAGGGCTCGGGCTCGGGCTCGGGCTTGGCCCATAGGTAATGTCCTGAAAACTGTCCCGCGAGGCCGTGGATCTCTTGCTCCCAAAAATACGCGCCGATCCGCCAGCCTTATAACTGGTGTCACCGGTGACTATTCTCTCAAGCCCAAAGTCTCCAATCTTGGGCTCCATGTCATTGCCCAGCAGAATATTGCTAGGCTTCAAGTTTCCATGCACGTGTTTCTTCTCGTGGAGATAAGTGAGCCCACGTGCCACCCCTTTCGCTATCTTCAACCTGATTTCCCACGGTAAATGAGTCGGCGAGGTGCCCACCTTCCCTGATTATACATTCCAAGCACACAATTTTTTACTTCATCATCAATACCATAACATTGACCAAAGTTGGTGCACCAAATGCATTGAAAAAAACATAGAAACCCAGAAAGATAAATTATTGACTTACTGTAACGAACATTGGCAAGACAACCGTTTGGAACGAAATCATAGATGATGAGCTTCTCATCGTGTCCCCAGTAGAAGCCTCGAATGCGAACCAGATTAGGGTGCACCAGTTTAGCAATAAGTCGAACCTGGTTCTGGAAGTCCTTGAACCGCTCCACACCGCTCTCCCCGATTCTCCGAACCGCCAAGGACATACCATCTTCCAAGACAGCCTTGTACATTATGCTGGACCCTGTCGCACCCAATATGTACACAGAAGCCTTCAGCAGCGTTTCCAGTTCAAGCTGTCGTTCACCGTCCACGATCACAAGAGTCCCCGTTTTCTCCTCCTGTTGAGGACCCTTCTGCTTCTGCCCCTCCACCTCGCTATCACAACTGCTTCTTGTCTCCGAACACTCTTCCTCTTCCGCTCTCTTACTCAAACACGACCACCTCATAAACCTTCTAGACTCCCACGAACTCTCACTCTCACTGCCACTCCCACTCCTCACAACCGCCTCCTTCTTCACCACCTCCTTCTTTTTCTTCAACCGATACACCTGCGCGAATATCATGCCCAGAATCGCTATCCCAATTACGTCTCCCACAACGATTCCTATAATCGTTCCTCGTTTCAGACCACTCCCTTTTTTCCCCTTCGGCGCTGCCGAAGAATCAAAGGTCCGCGGGATTGCCGCGATTGCTGGAGGAGATATAGGAGCAGAAACTTTCGGGTTGGAGGACGACGAAGAAGGAACAGGGCACACATTCTTCGTCTGTTCTCCACACAGGTTGACGTTACCGGAGAACGATTTCCAGTTCTGATTCAAAAACACGGCGGATTCGGGAACTTGGCCTGTGAGGTTGTTGAACGAGAGGTCGACGGTGGCGTTCCCCGGAATGTTTGCTGCGAACTCCTTCGGGATTTCACCGAAAAATCTGTTGTAGGAGATGTTTAGGTAACGCATGGCGTCTCCGCCGAAATCCGCGGGAAGAGTCCCGTTGAAAAGGTTTGAAGACAGATCCAAAACCTGCAACGTTCTCAAGCCGCTGGGAAGAAAACCAACCAAGTAGTTGTTCTTGAAGGAAGCGAGAGTTAGGTTGTGCATGTTGGACAAATCGTGAGGCAGTTTTCCCGCCAAAGCATTGTCGGAGAGGTTTAGGCATTGGAGATTCTGAAGCTGGGTGATGGACTCCGGAACCTCCCCAGATATTAAATTGTTAGAGAGATTGAGGAACCTAAGCTGGGAGGATTGGGACAGCGAAGAGGGAAGAGAGCCGTTGAGGGAGTTGTTGGAAAGGTCCAGAACTTGAAGATGTTCAATGGAACCCAGATCGGAGGGAATCGAACCGAAAAGCTGAGAATTGGGAAGCGACAAGGATGTGACGCGGTACTCGGTACCGTTGGTGGCTGGTACGGTGGAACAAGAAACGCCGTTCCACGAACACGGTGTCTGGTCAGTGTAGTTCCAGTTTGCGAGGACGTAAAGAGGGTCGTTGAGCACAGCGTACTTGAAAGAAAGCAAGAGAACGCCGTCTCTAGTGAGTCCAGAACAGTGGTTAACAGCGAGGAGAAGAAGCAGTGAGATTATGAGAGGTTGACAGAAGAGAGTCATGATTTTACAGAGTAATCCCACATTGCTGACGGAGGGAGAAAGAGGAGGGAAAGGTGTAACGGGGATTTATTGCGATGGGACAGAAGGCCATGTGGATGGATGGAATATAAAAAAAGAAATATGGTTGAAGGACATACACAGCTCACCAAAGACGGAACCTCTTACAAATATGCTCCTACGCTGCTACGATACGATTTATTGTTGAACTCCAAATACTTAATTAATTGCTTAATCACTTTTCTTCTCTCTCTCTTCCTACTACTCTACATGTAAAGCGATGATGCTGTGTATAGCATCTTTTTCTACTACTACTAGACATGCAGGTGAAGTTGGAAATTTAGTTATTGCAAACACTTTGTGCCTCATTGACTTCACAAGCACCCCCAATGATCCAATTCCTGTGTCAATATAATTACGTCTTCTTCGTCTGTTCACTGTATTAAATATTAGTCTTAATTAAAGCTTTACCAATTAAAAAAACTGGCTACTTTATTCTACCTAAACGGACAAGCTGTCATTTGTTTTTTCTTCTTTATTGCTGTTTTAGTTAAGGAAAGGGAGAAATCAAAACAATTCAATTCTGCGGCAAACCAAGTCTATCTTTTCTTTTCCCACTGGACACCATCATTTTCACCTTCGCCAAAAAAAGACTGGGAACCAATGGAAAATGTTTTTAAAAAGAGAAACAGAAATAACAACAGTATCTTTCTTCAACGTAATAATTTATGTATCCGAAAAACATATATATAGCTATGTTTCATGCCATTATTGAAGGTCCCAGAACATAATCCTACCATCCGTCGCAACGTCGTCGTCGTTACTACATTAATTAATTCAAGTGAAAAAAATGGGAAAATTTTGATCTTTGATCTCAATTCAATGTCCCCAGTTTTAAATTTGACTGGCGAATAATATAGGTGTGGGTGAAGGAACATATACGAAGGACCATTCTGCATTGAATTTCATTAGCGCGAGAACGAGAGGATATGGTCCCATTAATTAGCTAGGGACAGTAAATACATGGTACCACATCAAATGACCGTGGGAACAGTCTTGTTTTTTTCTCATAGTTGTCCATGAACCATAATAATCCATGACCTTGATGAAGATTGCTAGCAGATAATTCTCCACTGTCACTTAATCAAAATAAAAATAATATTCTGCTTCATAGTACAAAGAAGTCTAAGAAAGAGGCATGCTTATTTTGACGGTGGACAAAAAATGAAACGGACCCTCATTTCTGTCTGTATATATCTTTTGTGAAACAATGGCAGATACTGTAGATTCGCGATTAGATTATTTGCAAATGAAAGGTAGCACCAAGCTGAATTTTAGGTGACAATTTTGTGTGTGTTTGCATCGCAGCGTAGTACAGAACAGCTTATTCGTTTCAGACATAATAAGGAACCAAACATTGATGATCGATCGGGTTCAGATCACACATGGGAAAGCATTATCACCTAAACTGTAACCTTGTTCTTTATTAGCTTGGCTCCTGCATTTTTAACATTTGTTGTCAGCTTTACTGGCCTCTAATTTAAAAATCCAAAAAGGTACCAAGGTAGACATTTATCTGCCCTTTTAAAAATTAATCAAACACGAGATTCAAAAGGTCTTGTACCTGCTTTAAATGGTGGAAATTTCACAAACATGATGTAGACTAAAGTTTGTGTGACTTTTACTTTCTGGGCCTATTAATAGTAAACGCTCCTTTAATTATTTTGTATTAAGATCCACCCTTTTATTCTTTGCTATATGGATAAAAGGTTAAAAGGGCACTTAAAGCATATACGTTTTACTTTTCATTAACACTTGTTGAAAAAAAAAAAATGCAAGAAAGGAGAAGGTTGGGGTTATGGCAGATCACCAAGAAAAAAATTGCTTGAAGCAAGATCAGAATGGACGCTGGATAAGATGCACCAAACCAACGCTCATTCATGTTAGCTAAAACAAGCACCCATTATACTCCACTAAACTATGAAAGTAATGTGTGCATATATGTTTATGCTCAACCAACCCCATCCAAGATTCAAGCAAAGATTAGTGAACAATTGTAGTAATCTACCAACTCCATGGTAACAGAAAAAAAAAAAACTTAAAAAGAGAATGAAAAAAAAAAAGGCTTGCAAATGCATAATTTTCATTGGAGACATTTGTAGGTGATATCAAACTTTGTGAAAAGATTGTACCTCCTATGCCTTTAAGTTGGTGTTAAATGATTAAGGGCCAAAAGGAAATTTGACTATTCCTTGATGAATATAACACTTTACTGATTAGTGGCGCCTAGCAACATAATGTTTGTTTTTACCTTTTCTTCTTCATCAACATGGAGCAAAAAAATGTGTTGAACTCACAAGTGTTTTATTTACATCTTCGCTTCACCCCAATGAACGGATCGTGTTTCTTCCTTCTCAAACAAGTTAGCTTGTTGAATCTTGACATTTTGTTCAGTTGATCAGCAACCGTGTATTTTAACAGACAATGTATGAAGGGAGAGAATGAAAATAATGAATAGTTGAAACGAAAATCAATGAAGAAAATAAAGTTAAAAACACGTGAAAGGAAAAAAGGCATGGCATGACCTAGTCCAAAGTCTAAGAAATATTAAACAAAATGTGACATTGGACACCTGGATTCAAGTCCTTAGTGGCTGATTCTCAACACCAGGCTGACCAAGACTTGTTATTCACTGGCAATTTGTCTTGATGCTTTATTTAACATTAATTCAGATTTTTATGACTTCACTCACACATGCATGCATAATCTAAGTTGGGAACATATGCATTTCTTTACTTCACCCAAGTTAAATAGAGGATATAGGATTCAGATGCTGGGATAGAAAAATTGAGTCCAAATTTTTAAGATCTTGTAATGGGATTTTGAGTAAAATTATGGTTCGCCAGTGCTAACTTTCGACTAATTATATAATAATAGTTAATTGTAACTCCCAGAATTCCGACACAGATGCTTGCAGAGGAAGCTTGCACATGGTCGACATAGTCACCTTATTGATCACCACGTGGCACCATGCAGTTGGTGCATTATAAATTTGGGGATTATTCATTTAATTACATGAACAATTATTATAATTAAATGTAATCAAGAGTCGAGAATAATATAGTTGTCCTTAAATTTTACAAGGTATATTCTCCTGCTTTTATACATTTTGTCCAGAACTAACTCACGTATATTTTGATTGATCCTTCACTAGCATTTAATGATGAATTACACATCTCTTAGATTCTAACAAATAATAATAATGATAATAAAATAAAATAATAATTTGGAAGGTTTAGAAATAGTTAGTCTAGTATTACATCAGGATTAGGGTTACATGGGAGTTGGTAAATAATTTAATTAATAGTATAAAATCCTCTTGTCTCAGAACAAAAACAAAAAGGCTATTGGTAAATGATTTACGAGTACACAACTCTACAGCCTCGAAGATAAACAAATAAATTATCATAGGTCGGCAAATAATCCATTAGTACAAAATTGAATTTTAAATCTCTTAATTTATAAAGTTTGGGAGTTGATCGAGACAATGCACCCTTTAGACTTACGTAGATTTTACTTTTAATATAAAATCAGGCTTCAAATTTCGTTGCTTCTTAGATTCTGAGATTGAAGGTTAGAGATCGCAACAACCAGAGGGGAATATTTATTTTATTATACTCATACTTATCCTTGAAATAAATGTATATCTATCTTTATATTTGTATGGATATATATGTATTCATATTTTCTTAAATATTAATTAAATATTTTTTTATAAAAATTTTATAATAGTGAAAACATGATATTGCTAAGGGTTTAATATCGAAACAAATTATTTTTTTTTCAATGTTAAACTTGAAAGAAAAAAATTCATGATGGTATAAATATTAAAATAAAATAAAATAAAAATTACATAAGTTAGACAATTATAAAAAAGAGTAAACAATTATACATTATTTAAATTTCATCACAAACATATATTGTTTTTTGAGATGTAAAGTATTTTGAAAATATGAAAAAATTTGGTGATATTGAAAAAGTTGAATATTTGAAAGAAAAAGTAATAAATTTTGCAGTGAAAGATGAATTAATGAAATAAAATGAAATTAAGAAACTAAATAAAAGATATAATTTTTTTGTTAACTAATATACTAAATATGAAGATTGAACATTCAAGATCAATAATCAAATATATTCTCAAGTGATAAAAATAAATAAAAATATTAAAAAATAGTTGATCAATGTGTTTCATAAAGCATTTAATTTGATATAAATAAGGTTTATGTTTCCTAGAATACAATTTAGTTTGAATATATATATATATATATATATATATATATATATATATATATATATAATTAAGATCGTAGTAATAAGATATATTGAGAATATAAGAGAACTTGGTAAGTATGAATGGGTTGAAGAATTTAGAAAAAAAAAAATTGTGTAGAAAAAACATGTTGATTAGAGAAAACAAAACAAATGATCAAAGAGAGTATTGAAAATAAGATTTTTTAGGTTGTTTGATAAATTAAGATGTTTTAGTAATTTAAAACGGGAATATATATGTACATTTTAATAATTGAGATCCCATATCGACTAGATACTATATCAAATAATAATAAATAAGTAGAAGCAAATCTCATCTTATTAAATTTGTGGTGTTGAAATAAACTTAAATTTTACTACTTTGATATGGTATCAAATATATTAAGATCTCATCCCACATTATATTTGGGTTGGTCCATCCTAGTTGATATTTGGGTTTATTGTACCATATATTGTTGGTGTCTCTCTTTATCTCTACTTATGATGGTTTTAGTATGAGAAATATGTTAGGTCTCAGCTGAAAACGGGATCCTTACGTGGCCATCCGATAGACACGTGTCAATTAAAATTAACGGAGTTTAAAATTGAGGACCAATTCCATTAGATTTCAAACGTGGAGGACTGAATATGAGCAAACGTTACGTGGGGGACTAAAACCAAAAATTACCCATACTTAAGGGACGAAAAACATAATTAACCCTTTATAAAATATGAGATGAATGAATTTGCATGAGTGATGTGATTCATGGATTGTGAATGATGAACTTGGATAAATCTTGGCATGCAATTTCAATGAAATGGTTGGTATCAAAATGGCATGGTATTGGTATGAGGTGAAATTCTATATTCATGGATTGGGAAGGATGAGTTGGAATGGATTCAACATGGAATATGAATGTGGATTTGGTTATAAAGGTTGGCATGAGTTATGTGCATGATAAATAATACTTGATTGATTGAGTATGATTGGTCGGTGTCAGTGCGTAATTCCATGAGCCTCTAGGTGAGACCTCATGGTGATGCTTCAGTAGTCGGGACGTAATTCCATGACCCCTGTTAGTGGGAGTTCATGGTGGTGCCCCATCTATATAATTTGGTAAGGATTCAAGGTAAGGTTGCATCCTGACACTTTAAGGAGTCAGTTAGTCTCACTTAGAGCGGACTGACTCTTGCAGTGAAAGTAGCAGGAGGCCTGAAACTCATTAAGGGCTAACCTTGTGTGTGGGGGATTGCGACATTGTACCACTTGTATGAGTGATGCGATTCATGGATTGTGAATGATGAACTTGGATAAATCTTGGCATGCAATTTCAATGAAATGGTTGGTATCAAAATGGCATGGTATTGGTATGAGGTGAAATTCTATATTCATGGATTGGGAAGGATGAGTTGGAATGGATTCAACATGGAATATGAATGTGGATTTGGTTATAAAGGTTGGCATGAG
>Ga0209589_1012315_pt1 | contig 11666 bp, 6 predicted proteins | sample CowpeawhiteBW_FD_187525 | JGI IMG/M metagenome (GOLD analysis project Ga0209589, IMG submission 187525) | Root nodule microbial communities of legume samples collected from California USA - Cow pea white BW (SPAdes) (version 2) | ecosystem: Host-associated > Plants > Roots > Nodule | place: USA...
TTAGATCAATATCACTTACTTCAATGCTCAGATTAAGATGTCATTTTGAACATGTTGGGACTAATATCAACATAATCAAACTAATTCATTTCTTCATTTAACAATAGTACAAAATAGATTGGACTTTAAAAGATTACATACAATAACACAATAACAGTACGAATAATACAATAAAAATACAAGTGAACCCTATTACTAATTGCAGCCTCTTCTCAGCAACCTTCAATAACTTCTCCAAATCATTAATTTGCCTCATTTATGTCATGATGATGACATCTTTTTCATAACACCACCATTTGAAAAAGTTGCAGCCCATATTATTGGAACCACCACTCTGTAAATCAATCAACCAAAAATTAAAACCAATTTATTATTAATACAAAAATAAAAAAAGATTTTCTACCAATATTCTTTGGAGTTCTTGTCATCCTCAAAGCTGTCATCTCTCCGCAGCTACAACTCGGGGTTAATCCATTTTTCGTTTAACCACCAACAGTGCACGAAGATTGGGACCGTAACATACCTATATAATGGGATTGCAGGAAGAAGAAGATTGCAGCAACACCAATTGGAAATGGAGGAACAAGATTGTCAAAACTCACCAACTGTCCAAATATTCCTTACCAAAATCCTAACTCACTTCTTTATCCCCAAATATCTAATTACCACACCTATACAGTATAGTACACGTAACACACCCTAATACAAACTGTGCCACATGTACATTGCTCCGTTAATGATTTAGACGGCGTTACAGAAAAAGACCAAATAAAACACGAATTGCAAAAATAAGGACCATTTTAAACATTGGATAAAATTGATGACCATTTTAAACATTCTGTCAAAATGAGGAACATCCGCAACAAACACTACGAGAATGAGGACCAAAAAGGTATTTAAGCCATTAAAATATAACTAAGGACTTTTATATAATTATTTGAATATGTTTCTAAATATTTAAATTTAATTTTACTTATATATATATATTTTACATAATATTACAATTTACAAAAACACTATTCATAAATATAAAAGTAAATAATTAAAAAAAAGTTGTAATATATTAATTTTTTTTCTACCAATTCTCCCATTTCCTCACCCCAAACGGCCACCACCTCTTTCCTTCGTTCTCACGCCTCTGTTTCTGTCAACGCAACAACCAAAACGACCGCGTTTTCCCTCCTTCTTCCTATCACCAACATGTGATGATCATGATGATCACGACGATCATGCCTTCCCCCCTCCGCGATCCCAACAACAGCTTTTCGCAATGCTTCATCTAAAAGACGCCGTCGCCAACGGCACCCTCCGTCTCGCGTAACCATCACAGTCTCATTTCCGCGGGATGTCGAACCTGTACGGCGATTTCAGCCAGAAGATCGATTACGTCTTCAAAGTCGTATTGATCGGTGACTCCGCCGTCGGCAAGACCCAGCTCCTAGCGCGCTTCGCCAGAAACCAATTCAGCGCCGATTCAAAAGCCACCATCGGCGTCGAGTTTCAGACCAAAACGCTCATCATCGATAACAAAACCGTCAAGGCTCAAATATGGGACACCGCGGGCCAAGAAAGGTCCATTCTCTCCTCCTTCCGCGCTTCGCTTTCCTTTGCCTGTCGTTTTGCTTCTCATAAATTCAATAACAATAATTTAGAAGAGACCTTCCAAACGCACCTATAATCGTTCTCATCCGTCTGCTTCGTTGTACTGTGGAACATTCAATTTAGAAATTGCGTGTCGTTTTGCATGCTGGAATGTCGTTTTCGTTTCTGTTGTTGTTTATTAATGTAATAACATGTTTCTTGTGTGGTTTAGATGATTTGCAGTATTGGAAATGTTTTGAACTTTGCTAGAGATCAGTAGTTTATATAACTTTTGTCTTATCCCAGAGTTTTCTCAAGTTTACTTAGTCACAAACTAATCAAACTCGGAGGTAGGAATTAAATGCATATTCACGTGATCATAGTGTATTTGAAAACAGACGAAAGTGTTGGAGCTAATTTGGTTTGTTTAATGGTCGAATTGAATTGTTTTGGTTGTGGTCGAGTCTGGGAGGACCTTATAATGTAGGGGGAAGGGGACCAAGTGGAAAAGGAAAGGGAAGTGCATTTGATGTTCAGACGGCAAATTTAGTTTTGATTGTTTTGAATTAGAGGATTTTGTGACCAAGATTTGCATGTGGTTACTGAAAATTGATGTAATGTTTGAGTTTAATTGGAATGTATTAATAATGTAAAGGTTTTTGTGACTCATCTAACAAGGTAGATGGTTATGAATGATAAGTTTGTTGAATTTTATAATAAACTAGGCCTGGACCCATGCATGGTGACCTACATAGAGGGAAAATAAAGGAGAGAGGAAGAGAGGATGAAATTAAGTGGGTGTTTAGTACATCAACAAGTGATATGCCAGTTAAAAAATAATGAAGGTAGGATTTTTATATAATGATAGATTACTTTAAAAGTCATACTTAAAACGATTTATGATCAGTTGACAATTAAAAAATTATTTACATGTGCATGAAAATTAAACTCATTTTATGTCTTATTTGGGTTTAGCTCCTGTAAAGTTTGGATCATTAGATGTACTTTAGTGAAGTGTGGAATCACTGTTGTTGATTGCGATAAAATATAAGGATGGGGTGCCAAATTATGAAATACGAAAAAAAAATGCAGGTGGTGATTTCCTAAACAACAAGTTTGAGGCTGCTGAATTGTTGAGGTCGCTGTTTCTGCGTGCAAGGGTATTCTAATTATGTTATATATATGCTCTCTGCTTTAGCTTGGTCTGCATCTTGGTTACAACTTGAATTGTTTTCTGCATTTTATTTTAGAGTTTGAGGCTTTTTTTTGGGCAACTTAGAATCTCTTCTTTCTTCTCTCAGGTACAGGGCAGTTACTAGTGCATATTATCGCGGTGCTGTTGGAGCAATGTTAGTTTATGACATGACTAAGCGTCAATCATTTGATAACATGGCAAAGTGGTTAGAGGAACTGAGAGGCCATGCAGACAAAAATATTGTTGTGATGCTAATTGGCAACAAATGTGATCTTGGAACTCTTAGAGCAGTGCCAACTGAAGATGCCGAGGAGTTTGCTCAAAGAGAGAACCTATTCTTTATGGAGACATCAGCACTTGAGTCCACTAATGTGGAAACTGCCTTTCTCACCATTCTAACTGAGATATACAGACTTATAAGCAAGAAAACACTAACTGCCAATGATGATGCTGATCCACATGGCAGTTCAGGGCTTCTGAAGGGAACCAAGATAATTGTTCCCAACCAAGACATTAATGCTGGTGAAAAAAAGGGTGGCTGCTGTGGATAGTCTTAGGTTACGCTTGTTTCCACTCTTCTTGGGAGCATATTGCTCCCCCTGACTCCGCCTACATGTGGCGTTTGTAGAGAGGGCAGATACTTTTATTGGTCATCCAATCAGCAAAATGTAGTCTATATTTATTTATCACTGTGCTTGTTGATTACAAGCATGCAGTTTTTCTTCTGTTTTGGTCTTTTACAGCTTTAGGATTTCAATTTGTTAATACAGATCCCCGGTTTTGAAGGGATGGTTCAGTTCGGACAGAGGAATGCAAACTGTATAACTAGCTGGATGCAGTTGTTTTTGGCCTGTAGTTGAAATTTTTAGTATTAATGTTGTCTTTGATGTGAGATATTTATTAATTATAGGAAGGGATCAACTTACACTATAATTCTTGTGAAATTCTATAAGCTTTGCAGTTACATTTTCATGTTTCGGTTGCTTACAAATAGCGATGAAAGACAAAAGATGTGTAGTATCTTTTTCTTTCTAAGTACTTTTGGTTCTTCTCAGAATTACCTGCAAAGATCTTACAGAGATCAACGCAAAAAAGAGATCCCAAAGAAAGACGCTGCGGTTCTTGATTATTAGTAGGTGTAATATTCTATTCTTATTTTTTGTTTGTATATACGATTTTATTTTCACTTTGGTAGCCATATTTCAATACGGTCTTGATGCCGTGTTCAGAATTTTCTTGCAAATTTATCTGAGGGTTGATTTTAGTATGGATAAGAGATATAATAAACATGTAGATGAATGAGTAGTGATGAACATAGATAGGTACATAGGAGTGTTAAAGTGAAACAAAACTCGTGTTAGAAACTTGATTTTCACCTATCGAATGAGTGAAACTTTTCAATCTTGTGTTCATTCATAGAAAGTATAGTACTGTCACTCTCTGCTTATAGCAAAAGCAATTAAAATTTTAGTCACTTACTTGTATGTGATAAGTGTTCATGATGTAGTTTGGATTTATGGCGTTTTTACTTGTAAATCTTATAGTGATAAAGAATAGTTGTTACAATTATGTGAAACAGAACTCACATTATTTTCAATACAAATTTTTAATGAAATCAGTCATCAGTAAAATGTTATTATTTTTTCTATCCTTATTCAAAATGTTTGTGTGGGAGAAAAGAGATAAGGAAAATACAAAAAATTATTTATTTCAAATTGTAAAATATGTAAATGAAAATTATTTATTTATAGTGTAGGGAAAAAGGAGTACACGCCGCTTGGAAGTAACCCAAAACGACAATCTAGTATAGGACCACCCCAAGTATATTCATCTAACAAGAAACCAAGAAGGTAAAAATTACAAAATGTACGGATTTTAATATTTTAACTCATTATAGTGTATTATAATTAATTTATAGGACCACTCATGGTATTTATTTAGCAACAAATCAAGAAGGAAGAAATTATAAAAACACGGATTCTAATATTATATTTACCTTATCGAAAGTGTAGTATATACTCATATATATCATATAATATGTATATAATTCACTTTCATCCTATTATATTTAATCTTATCGCATGTAATGTTCGATTTGATGTATGAACCACTTAAATTTTATTTAACAAACTTTCCTAGAAGAAAATCCTTATTTTTTGCGTGTTGTGTTCTAGCAATTATTTGTTTGGTTAAAATATGTTTCACCACAAAAAAGAAAAAAAAAACAAAGGTTCATGTGTAAACTCTCAACAAATGATTATTATATACATTTTGTCTAACGAAAATGAAATTTTATATTCTAGTGGTATGATGCGTATCAATTGTAACCAATTTATTATTCGTAAAGTCAATTGGTTATAGTAGCATTACGTTTCTCAGTGATTATAATTTTTTTTTAAATATTTTTAAAATAATTAATGAGTGTAGATAATAATAATAATCGAGTTTTGATATTTAAAACTGAGCTCTTTAATTAACTAATTTTTACAAGAGGAAAAAAAGTCGTTTCTTTAACATTTGTTATTTATGATATAAAATAATTAAGGTTTTTAATACAAAAGTAAGTAACTAATACAATTATAAAATAGTCTCATGTTTTCTCTTATCATTTATGTTTAAGCTAAAATTTCATAATAATATGTATGACAATTAAAAGCTAACAATTAGACCTATGTTAAATACTTAATATATATATATATATATATATATATATATATATATATATATATATATATATATATATAAAGGTTAAAAGTATTAAAATTTCAATAAATATTTTTAGTTAATTATAAAATTGTTAAATATGTTTTTGGTCCCTCAAGTTTCAGTGAAATTTGGAATTAGTCCCTCATCGAAACTTTTGACCAATTTAGTCCTTCATTCTCAGAAATGCGTGGATTTAGTCCTTTTAATCAAAATTTGTTAAGTTTATTGAAGTTTTAAACGCGTTTTATGATAATATTTGAGTTAGCATTTAAGCGAAGATGGGTCAAACAGTTTAAACAATTCAAATACTATCATGAGATGCGCTTGAAACGTTAGATAAACTTAACAAAATCTGGTTAAAAGGACTAAATCCACACGTTTCTAAAGATGAAGGACTAAATTGGTCAAAAGTTTTGAAGAGGAACCAATTCCAATTTTCACTAAAACTTGAGGGACCAAAAACATATTTAACCCATTATAAAAATATATAATCTTTACTCAAATAAGGAAACTATTTGTCATTCCTTTTGAGTTTAGAAAATCAACTTTAATTTATTAAATGTAATTTAAATATGGTGATAAATTACTTTGCTGTAAGAAGAATATCTAAAATGAAAAACAATTTCCTTAAAAGTAAAAACTGATATAACTATTTATCTAAAGTATACAAAGAGTATAATTTTATACTAAAGAAATAAATTAATATTTTTATCTTTACAATGTGTTACATATATTTTATGCATTTTAGCATAATATTTTAATTATTAAATTATATTTTGCAATTACAATTTTACTCGTTATCTAATAAAGTAAGAGTATATTGTAATAATCAAATGTTATAGTTTTAATTTTATTCATAAGTTAAAAAAAAACTATAATAAAAATGTTATACAAGTATTTAAAATTAGTACACACTAATAATTACTGAAATGAATAAAATAAAAATAAAAATGTGGTGAAGAAAAATGTTCAATTGTCGAAATTTTGTATTATCCGTATTTATATTTTATGTCGAAATTTTTCATCAAAATTAAGGAATTTGAATGTTCTATTAGATTTTTCTGTGTTGTTCCTTTATTGTGTCTTCCTGATACACGGATTACCATTTACCACTAATTTTGATGTTTTAAAATATATTAGAAAAATATGTAAAGTATCAACACAATGTATTTTTAATGTTGAGGAGAGGACAACACCAAATAACAACTAGAGAATTGACACTCAAAATTAAGACATATTGAACTAATACCAAGTAAATAGATAAATTTATACATTTTGTAAGTACTTATATATTCTGATAATAATTAGAGGTGAAAAAGAAGTGGATGGAATTTTGGTAAACCTGATTAACGAGTTGATATTTCTAATCTTCCAATACCTTTTAACTCAACTTGAGAACATTCTATTTTTAAATTAAAATGAAATTATAGTTAAATTAATAATTGATTATAACAAAGTGATTTAACATTTAAAAAAATAATTTTCTTATGTAATTAGAGAAATTAATTATTAAATTAAAATTATATATATACATATATTAAAAAAATAACAAAATTATAAAAAGAATAAAAAGAATTTTGATATTGTGTTAAAAGTAAACTTTAAGTGAAAGTCAATCCTATAAAAATAATTTGTGAATTAAGATTTGCACGGACTTATAAAATTTATACTTACTTACGTACTATAAACTATTCTTTTAGTTGAAAATAGAATTCCAAATTTGTGAAAGAATTTGGTGACAAATGAATCATTAATATGTAAAATATATTTTTATCATTTTGATGGCTTGGTGGCCACCATATAAGAATGATAAACTTAGTTGTGTTGTTCATAATTGAAACTGTTTTCCAACATCCATGGCTGATTGTGGTGAGTATTTTGTGTTGCTTCTCTTGTGGCTAGCCTCAATCTTCTTGTTACGTGTAATCCTCAGGAAGGTTGGTATGAGGGCACGCCTACCACCAAGTCCTACACCCCTCCCTGTATTAGGACACCTCCACCTCCTCACCAACCTCCCCCACCAAGCATTTCACGCCATCTCCTCACGCCATGGCCCTCTGGTCTACCTCGTCTTTGGTTCCAACCCCTGTGTTCTTGTTTCATCGCCCGAAATGGCAACTCAGTGCCTCAAAACCAACGAATCATGCTTCCTAAACCGACCCAAAAGAACAAACTTGGACTACATCACATACGGTTCTTCAGATTTTGTGCTGGCACCCTATGGACCTTATTGGAGGTTCATGAAAAGGGTTTGCATGACTGAACTCCTCGGAAGCCGCATGCTTCGCCACCACCTTCCCATCAGAGCTCAGGAGACAAGGCTGTTCTTGAACACCATCATGCAAAAGGCTGGTTCGAGAGAGGACGTGAACGTGGGCAAGGAGCTAGCCATGCTCACCAATAACATAATCACCAGAATGGCTTTGAGAAGAAGGTGCTGTGATGATGTTGAAGGAGAAGGGCACCAGTTGATTCAGCTCGTGAAAGAGATGACTGTGCTTGGTGGGAAGTTCAACTTGGGAGACATGTTGTGGTTTGTTAAGAAGCTGGATTTGCAGGGGTTTGGTAAAAAGCTTGAGAGTGTTCGAAGTAGGTATGATGCCATAATGGAGAAGATCATAAAGGAACACGAAGATGCAAGAAGAAACAAGAGTGGTGATGGAGATGAAACAGTGAAGGATTTACTTGATATTCTGCTTGATATCTATGCTGATGAACATTCAGAGATTAGATTAACCAGAGAAAATATCAAGGCCTTCATTATGGTATAATTAGCGATTAGCAATTAGCAATATTCCCTTTAGTGTTTTCATTCAAGAAAAAAAATGCTTACCATAAGTTTTTTGGTTATGTAATCTGCAGAATATGTTTGGTGCTGGAACTGAGACATCAGCCACTACAATAGAATGGGGTTTGGCTGAGCTAATCAACCATCCAGAAATGATGGTAAAAGCAAGGGAAGAGATTGAATCAGTGGTTGGTAAGAAGAGATTGGTGGAGGAATCAGATATCCCTAACCTTCCTTATGTTCAATCCATAGTGAAGGAAACAATGAGGCTTCACCCCACAGGACCTTTGATAGTGAGGCAATGCACTGAAGATTGTAATGTTAAAGGGTATGAGATTCCTGCAAAAACCACTGTGTTTGTGAATGTTTGGGCCATTGGTAGGGATCCAAAGTACTGGGAAAACCCACTTGAGTTTAAGCCAGAGAGGTTCCTTGATGAAGAGGGACGAATCCCTTTGGATCTGAAGGGACAGCATTTTGAACTTTTGTCCTTTGGAGCTGGGAGAAGAAGCTGCCCTGGTGCTTCACTGGCTTTGCAGATCATTCCCACAACACTGGCTGCAATGATTCAGTGTTTTGAATGGAAGGTTGGTGAAGATGGGAAAGGAGTGGTTGACATGGAAGAGGGACCTGGAATGGCTCTTCCTAGGGCACATCCCTTGCTATGTGTTCCTGTCGTTAGGTTTCCTCCTTTGGTTTAAGGGTATGTTAAGATCAACTTTTTCCTAAACATCTGCACCAAAAAGAAGATTAAGAAAATAAGATGATATCAAGTATCGATGAAAACTAATTTTTAACAACTAAATTTCGATAAAATTTGAAATATCATTTAGTATAATTGAGATGTCAAAAGTTTGTAATGGTGTCTAAGACTTTTATGTATTTGGAGATTGGTTTAAAGTGGAAATTGTAAATATGGATCAGTTTATTTTTATTTTTTGTAAAACACGATAAAGTCATAAAAAATCAACGGTTTTACAGGTGAAGTTGTTATAATACATATCGGTTTTCTTTTTTTATTTTTTTGAAAAAGTAAAGTCATCATGAGTAATGACGATTTCACGTTTCTGATACACTGAAACTGATATGAGTCTTGACGACTTCACTTCTCTGATACACTAAAACTGTCATGACTCATGACGACTTTGGTTTTTCAAAAAAAAAAAAAGGAAATCGGCCTTTATCATGACAACTTCAGTTTTGATGTCTTCTCACTCCTGACGACTTCATCCTGTTTAAACAAAAAAATCAAACGATCCATATTTACAAATTCAACTTCAATTTTATGAAAAAAAAAAGGATCATATTATTTTTGTCATGTAGTTTAGTTTCTTTAAATTTTTAGTTTAACCTAGGACAAACTTTTAAAAAATGTTCAGTTCTATGTTTGTGCGTGAACACCCTTTTAACTTTTTTTGTAAGCAAAGTTGTCATGGAATGTTGATTGTTGTGTAGTTTGTTATTTTGCTGTATGAAATGTTTGATTTTGAATGATGGAAACAAGTGTACATAGAAGAATAAAATGGGGCAATGTTAATGATAGCAATAATACATACACTAGAGGACAGGGAAGATCAAATATCACCTACTTATGCCATGGACCACCAAGAACTAAATATTAATTAAGGTAGCCATTGTAAGATCAATACAACTTTTAAAAAAATAAAATTATAAACACTTTTGAAGGTAGCCCATCATATTTATTTTTTAGTTATGTTTTTTAGGTTGTGGTTATTAGTAGCCATGAGGTGATTTCACCAACCTACGACTAATTAATTTCTAATAAGTTTAACTTTGAATATATCATGACAAAACTGAGAAAAAATATTAAAATTGTGTCAAGTGATTAGTTGGTTAATAAATTTAATTAAATCAGCCAATAATTTTTTATTTTTAGGATGAAGTGATAAAAATTTTGATCAGCGCTTTCCACTAATTAAAAATGGTTAGAATCATTTTTGTATGAAACGCTGGAATCCAAAAAATAGCTTGAGTTCTGTTTATGGTGGAAGAATGCAGAGGGTACAGAGTTCTGTTTCGTTAATTTTTGCAATAATTATCTTAAAATCATTTTAACAAACTTCTTTTTATTAACTTACCGAAATTTGTTTTTTAAAAATTCAGAAGTATTGGAATCTATCAGAAGTCGATCTTTCTGAAAAATCCAACTTGTGAAAAAAAAGTGCTTAAATGATTTCCCTTTAACAAAAATTACTTTAGACAACATCATAAAATTATGATTTAAATTATAAAGACCGTGGTTTAAAGATTATATTACAATTTTTTAAGTATGGTATAGGTGAGTGTAGTTATAGGTAATAGATAATGGTTTTTAGTACAACAATACTTTTAAAATTGTTGTTTAAAATCCTTATAATAGACAATAGTTTTTCAAGTTGATTTTAGACCTCACCTCTATTTTTATACCATACTTATACTAGTTTTTTCCACATAGTTTAAAACAAAAGTTATGTAATCATAGACTTTCATAATATTTATATAACATTTATAAAAATGTTGAAATGTTGTTTATTATATATTAAGGCCATATCTATATAACCGTTGTCTAATTTAGTGTGATTAACTACAAAATGTTCAAGTGTTTTCTTTGAGAAAAATTGTTTGGATAAAGAAATTTAAATATTTAAATATATTAAATTCAATTGTTTTTACTAAATAATTTATTTGAATAAAATAATATAAATTTATTGAATTTTAGTTATTTTAGATGATATTTAAATTAACACTAAAGATTAATATTAAATTATGTTTAAAAATTTTAAAATACTATTAATGAATTTTTTATTTGAAGTTATTTTTGCTGTCAAAAACCATTATTAATATTTTTGAATTGAGGTTGAAAATGATTTTCTGAGTTTTCTTTATCAGCAAAAACAAATCATTTAATGAGAGGCCATATTTAGATTTTCGGATTGATATAATTGATGGAAACCACATTTACTCTCTCTCACACACGTACACGCGCATATATATATATATATATATATATATATATATATATATATATATATATATTAGGTCATTGGTTGTTATTTTAAGTCATTTTTATTTATTTATGGTGTCAATTGAAAATCCTTCCTGAATTACGAATTATATTGATAAAAGGTAAGACTAACGATATTTTCACACCATCGATTTTTTCTTTAATTTCAAACTTAAATTTTATAAAATATTATTCTGTTATAACATTTTATTTATATATTATTATTATTATTATTATTATTTTAATATAATATTTTATTATTAAAATTAGTTGTCAAGTGAATATCAACAAATCATTTTTCAAAAAGTAATTATAGTCAGCTATAAAGAAAAGTTTCTCTAACATTAGAAAAAAAAAAACTCTACAATTTTAGACAAAAAAAAAAAATTCAT